>BNJS01002670.1_pt1 | contig 12902 bp, 14 predicted proteins | sample 8540461 | NCBI WGS metagenome assembly BNJS01 (sample SAMD00202454, study PRJDB9452) | human saliva metagenome | isolation source: human saliva | place: Japan
ATAAGAAAAGGGTTGTTCAACGAAAAACAGGTGGTTCGTCAAACAACCCCTATAGAGGTTCTCTTCCCCGGAAAGCGGGAAGTCTCAACCAATTAGAACGCCCAGTTCACCTGTGCGCCGCCCGTCACACGCGCGATGCGTGCCCCTGCCAGCCCGTCATGTGTACGTTGTGCGAGAAGCGGCTGCTCTTCGGGGGCAAAAGCGATACGCCAGCTCAAGCATCAGGCTGCCGCCGCGCAGGGAGGGACTTGGTGCATCGTACCCCTGGAAGGATACGCCCGCCTTGCCGCTGAGCTCATACTCCCACGCAAGTCCCGCGAGGATTTCACTCTTTTCGCTGTCCTTATGGGTGTAGCGGAACCCCATGCGCACGCGGTTTGAGTTCACGACACCAAAGTCATAGGTGTCGACGCCCGCACCGCGCCCACTCGTGGCAATGTCCGCCTGCATGCCCGACTGGCGCGACCAGAAGTAACGCAGGTAGGTATCCAGCCGATCCTTCGCGTTGACACGGAATTCCTTGCCGATGCCGAGATGCGCCGCGTAGTACGCGTTCGCGCTGTCATAGTGCGAGTTCGTGCCGCTGTAGATCGAGCCGCTGTAGTCGCTGCGCGCCTTTCCGCCGTGCAGTGCCGCCTCTGCCCAGACGCCATTTGTCTTTTCGAGGCGTCCCATGATGCCTGCGCCGAGGTAGCTGACATGTCCGCTGCCATGCGTCCCGTCGTCCAGGAAGGAATCATATTTGCCCTTGCCGTATTCGACAAACGGGGTAAAGGTGAGCGTCGCGTGCTTTTCTTCAGCTCACGTGCCCAGCCGAGGCTGAGATGGTAGCCCTTGGTGTCGGCAAAAGAGCCCGTCTCCGTCTCGATGTCGCTATGCTCCATCGCCGCCCAGAGATGGTAGCCGCGCGCATCCTTATCCTCTGTCCCCGCTGCTTTCTTGGCGGAGGCGATACCGGGGCCGGCGAGGGTTCGCGCCGCGGTTGATGAAGTCGGTGGCGGCAGCTCTGGTCTCCGCAAAGGATTTGGTCTGGTCGCTGATCGCCGCCTTTGTGACGGTGGCAATCAGCTCATCCGTTCCCCGCTTCATGATGTCAAAGCCATAGAGGAGCGAGACGCCCTGCATCGCCTCCGCATGATTGACGAGAACCTGCGGAGAAACGCTGTCCGCATCGGTGGTGAGGGTGCCGTTTCCTGCCACTTTCATGAGGCTGATGACGTCATTGACCTTGAGATTCCGCGCCATCCGTCCCTTGACACCAACGCCGACATCGATGCCGCGGATGTCCTTGCTCGTAACGCCGAGCTTCAGGAGGGTCGGATTCTCGTTTTGGATGTCCTCCCCGAGGTAGAAGTGCAGGTTCTTAATCCCGCTGAAATCGCTAACGTGCGAGGTCGGATGTGCCGTCTCATAGCAGGCCGCGAGGGTGTTGTCATGGTCATTTGCCCCACCGACGCCGCCGATAACGTTACCACCGACGTTCGCGCCCGTCAGATTGATGATGTTGTTGTCGTTCCTGCCCGTGGCATTTCCTGCAACAACATTGCCCGTGACGGTGGCGCCGCGCCCGACGTTGACGATGTTCCCCTCGGCGGTGATGCAGCTGCCGCCGTAGACATTCCCCGTGACGGTGACGCCGTCCGCGATATTCACAATGTTGCGCAGTGAGGCGCGCACCGCGTGTCCGCCGTACACATCGCCCGTGACGTCTGCCTTCACGTTGACGATGTTGTCGATGGCATCCAGCCCCGCACTGTCGGTAGACCCGCCGATGATCTTGCCCGTAACAGCGGCATTGACGTCGACCGTATTGTTGACGGCACTGCCACCCGTGGAATGCGCGCCCGTGATGACGGTCGCAGCGTTCGACGTCGGCGTCACCGTGATGGTGACGCTGTTCTTTTCGGCATCGCCGACTGCCTCTGCGCCCATGACCGACGCGCCGCTGAGGTTTCCTCCCTTCACTTCGACGGTGTTCTTCACCGCCTTGCCTGCGCTCTGTGCGCCCTTCAGGCTGCCCGTCACCGCGCCGCCCGAGATGACCGCATGATTCCCCGTTGCATCACCCGCAAGGGTATGGGCACCCATGGCCGTGGTGACCGTGCCGCCCGTCACCGCTGCGGTGTTCTCCTCCGCTGCGCCGTGCGTGCTCTCTGCACCCACAAGGTTCGTGACACTGCCGCCAAGGAGGATGGCCTTGTTCTTATATGCCCTTCCCGCCTTGGTCTTTGCGCCGATGGCATTCGTCGCCGTGCCGTCCTCAATCGTCAGCGTATTCTCCTCGGCTGTGCCGCTTGCCGTCTGCGTATCCCCCGCGACAGCGTTCGTAACAGCGGCGCCCGTCTGGAGGGTGAGGTTGTTTTTTCTTGGTCTCCCCATTTGTTTTGTAGACGGTTTTGCCGCCGAAGACATCGGCATGGGCATTGCTGTTAATTTTAACATCCGCATGCCGCCACTTGTACGCCGAAAGATCAAGGCTGCCGCCCGCTGTCGTTGTGCTCTGGTTGTTGTTCGTTACGAGGCTGTATTCAACGTCATCCGAACGCTCACTCCCCGTCGCCGGATGATAGCCTGTGAGGGTGAGTGTCTTTCCTGCGCCCATGCGGAGGAGATGGACATTCTTTTCCATGACGTTGCCAAGCCATGTGCTGACGGTGCTGCCCGTCGGTGCCTCGATGGTGCTGTAGGCGAGCGTGGTCGTCTGATTCAGTGTAAGGACGTTGTCACCGTCGGCGACACCACGGCCGAGGTGAAAGCGGATCGTTTCAAAGCCCGAAAGGGTTCCCCGCCTGTGCGCCCTTACTCTGAACGTCAAGGATGTTGCCCGTCGCATCCGCCTTGTTGCCGCCCGCGATTTTGCCCGTGACCACCGTGGTGGCATCATTTGTGCCATCACCGATGGTGACGACGTTCCCTGTGGTCTTGCCGCTGCCCGCCGCATAGCCGCCGTATACGTCGCCCGTGACAGTGCCTCCGGTGAGCAGGATCTTGCCGTCCTTGGCATCGCCGCTGCCGCCGTTGTAGCCGCCGTAGACTGTGCCGCCGATGGTGCCGCCCGCAAGGCTCACTTCACTGCGCGTGACCGTGCCCGTTGCCGCGCTGTCCGCAATATGTCCACCGTAGACATTGCCCGTGACGTTTGCTGCGTTCGAGAGGTTCACGATGCCCCTGGGTGACCGTGCCCGTCGCCCCCGCAGCCGCAAGGGATGCGCCGTAGACGTCGTGGACGGTTCCGCCCGTGATGACTGCGGTATTTTTCGTGGCACTGCCGCCCTTGGTCAGGAGTTTCGCGCCGTATGCCGCTTGGACATTCCCGCCCGAAACGGCGATCATGTTATTTTCAGCGTCGCCCTGTCGTCGCATTCGGCTTGTTGTTGATGACAAGTCCGCCGTAGGCCGCCGTTGTGATATTGCCGGCGGTGACGGTGAGCTTGTTCTTTTCCACCTTGTTGCCGGCGGCGGTGCGTCCCGCCCACGCCTCGGTGTGGGGAGTCGTTTCGCTGTAAGACGCTGTATGGTTCTTAAACTTGTATCCTGCCGCCGTGACCTGCGTCGCGGATGCCGTATGACTCAACGTGTCAATGGTGAACTCAAAGTCCCCGCTCGTTGTGCTCTTTGACCCCCGCCGCCCAGCGTATAGGGTGTCGTCCGTGCCCTTCATGAAGCTGATGCCCGCTGCATTCTGCATGAGGACGAGGTTATATGGCTCAAACGTACTAATCGTACCGCTAAACTTACTCGCATCGACGGTGAGCTTGCGCCAGTCGAGGTTATTGGTTGCACTGCTCAGGGTAAGCATGGGGTTCGCGGCGTTCAACGCGCTGCTGTTGACATAGAACGCGAGGTTCTCGAAATTTTTGATGTTCGCCGCCGCAGCGTTGGTCTTGACGTTCAGCGTGTTGCCCGTCGTGTCCGTCCCGTTGCCGCCGTAGATGGTACCATTGATTGTTGCGGCAAGGCTGTGCTCCCCATCGCCGAGGTTCACGGTGTTCCCCGTCGTCTTGCCCGTCCCCGTCGTAAAACCGCCGTAGACGTCGCCCATCGAGCCGCCCGTGATCGTGACACTGTTGCCCGTTGCGCCTCCTGCCGATGTGGCAGAGGAAATATACCCGCCGTAGACCGTGCCGCCGGTGCCGACTGTGCCACCCGAGATATTGACCTTGTTGTCCGTGGCACTGCCGCCATCACTCGACGTAAAGCCGCCGTAGATGTTGCGCACCGTGCCGCTCGTGAGGTTCACCGTGTTGCCCGTGCTGTCCTTCTTCGCCGCCTTCGACGTGACCTGTGCCCGCCGTCCAGCCGCCGTAGGCATCACGATGCGTTGTTCCATTCACGGTGAGCGTATTCCCCGTCGTCGTGTTGCCGATGACGGAGCGTCCCGCCCAGACGTCCTCTGTCGCACTGCCCGTCGTTGGGGTCAGAGCATTTCCCCGTAAAGGTATAGCCTTTGATCAGGATCTCCGTCGCCGTCGCCGCCGAGGTGTTTGTGTCGATGAATGCCTCGGTCGTATCGCTGCCCTGGGAGTTCCTTTGCCCCTCTGTACGTCGTCCCGAGGTTAATGTTTGCCGTGTTCTTCATCAGGGTGAGTTTGCCACTTGTTGGCATAGCACCCTGTAGGTGAACTTTCCCCAGTCGAACGTTGTCGCGCCGCCCGATATGGTCAGCATGGGATTGGCATCGTTCGTTGTGGGTGGCTTTATAGTTGAAGTTCACCATGCCAAAGTTCGCAATGTTACCAACCGTGGCGTTCGTATTGACGTTGAGGACGTTATCCGTCGTGTCCGTCCCGCTGCCGCCGTAGATGGTGCCCGTGACGGTGGTGACGTCGTTCGTCGTGCCATTGCCGAGGTTCACGATGTTCCCGTGGTTGCCCCCGAGGCACTGTGCCCGCCTGTAGACAGAACCGGTGACAGATCCGCCGTAGAGGTTCAGCGTGTGTCCCGTCGCCGCCCCCGTTCCCCGTGGTCTTGCCGCCGTAGACGCTGCCTGCAATGGAACCGCCCTTGAGGGTGATCGCGCTCTTTGTGACGTTGCCCGCACCAACGGTATGCCCGCCGTAGACATCTCCTGTCACGGAGCCGCCCGTCACCTCGACGATGCTCCCCGTGACGGATCACGTCGCACCTGTCGCCGTCAGTGCCGCGCGTGAACGCTGCCGCCAACGGTGCCGCCGTGGTGCACTTCGTTGCCGTGGCGCTTCCATCCTGGTCTTTACCTCTGCGCCGTAGGCATCTGCTGTCTGCGCCCCCGCATTCAGGATGAGTATGTTCGTTTCAGCGTTGCCCGATGTCTTGACGCTTCCATCCGCGTTCGCTCGGTGTTTTCGACCATGCCGCCGCGCGCGCGTTCCAGCGTCGCTGCCGCCCGTCACCGTCAAGGTGTTGTTCTTGACGGTTTTGCCGATGATGGAGCGTCCGCCCATGCGCCATCGGGTGCTGCGCCCCGCATAGGCTGCATTTTTGTTGTTCTGGAAGCGGTACCTTGAGGTGGGCGTCAATGCGCAGGGTGGCACTGTTGCCGCGTCGGTCACAAGATCCGCCTCGTAGTCGTCGGATTTGATGTTCCCGCGCGTTCCTGTCGTACTGTAGTTGCTGAGGTTGATGGTATTGGTGTTCTTCAGGAGCGTAAAGATATGGTCGCCCGTCGCACTCGCCGTGACGCTGTCGGGGTCGTCGACATAGATTTTCTTCAGTCCAGATTCGTCGCGCCGTTCGTGAGGGTTAGGAGCGTGTCGCCCGCCGCGATATGTGGGCTGTTGCCTTGAAATGCACCGTGTCAAAGTTCCGGATATTCTTCGCCGTCGCACTGTCATAGACGTTCAGCGTGTTGCCCGTCGTGTCCGTCTTGTTTCCGCCGTAAATGGTGCCTATGACCGTACCTAAGGCAACAGCATCGTCTTTCGTGCCGAGGCTCACGGTGTTTCCCGTCGTTTTGCCCGTGCCGTTCGTGAAGCCCGCATAGACATCACCGACCGTACCGCCCGTGATCGTGGCACTGTTGCCCGTCGCGTCTCCTGCCGATGTGGCAGAGGAAATATACCCGCCATAGACCGTGCCGCCGATACCGGATGCCGGGGCGACTGTGCCGCCCGAGATATTGACCTTGTTGCCCGTGGCGCTGCCGCCATCACTCGACGTAAAGCCGCCGTAGATGTTGCGCACCGTGCCGGCCACGAGATTTGCCGTGTTGCCCGTGCTGCTGTTTGCAGCATCGCCCGTCGCATCCGTGCCCGTCCCCGCCGTCCAGCCGCCGTAGGCATCGCGATATGTCGCAGTATTGTTGTTTACCGTGACGTATTGCCCGACGTCGGTATATGCCGATGACGGAGCGTCCTGCCCAGATGTCTCCGTCCGCATTTGTCGAGGCAGATGTCTTGCCCTTGAAGGTATAGCCTCCGTAGAGGATCTTCTTGACGCCCGTGTCCGTTCCCGTGTCCGTATAGATGACAAATTCCTTCGTCCCTGTACTCGAAACGGCTCTGCTGTGGTCATAGCTTGTGAGCGCTAGCCCGATGCATTGTGCCGGGCGTCGTCTCACCGTCGGGTGCATTGCCGCTGATGTCGAACTTCTTCCAGTCCAGACTTGTCCGGCGGTGTCATTCAGCGTGAGCATCGTATCGCCCGTATGAATCGTGCTGTTGAAGTTGAACATCACCTTGTCGAAGTTCTGGATGTTCTTCGCCGTCGCCTTGGCGTTGACGTTCAACACGTTGTCTTTTACGCGGTCACGCGCAGATGTACCCCACCGCCGTAGAGCGTGACGTTCGCGAGACCGGTCGCGTTGAGTGTACCATCCGCCTTGCCGAGATTCACGGTATTGCCGTCGCCTTGTCCCGAGCCCCTCGTGTAGCCACCGTAGATGGAGCTGGTGCCGCTGAACGTCCCGCCTGATATGGTAACGATGTTGCCCGCGGCACCTCCGGCGCCCTCAGTATAGCCACCGTAGATGGAGAGTACTGCCGTTAATGGTTCCGCTCTCGATGTTGACCTTGTCGCTCTTCGCATCCCCGCCGATGCCGCAGGCGTCGCAATCGTCGTATTCTTCGCGATATAGCCGCCCGCAATTTTGCCGTTTGCACTGACCGTGCCGCCGCTGATATTGACGGTGTTGCCCTTCGTCGTCGGCTTTTTCGCGGCAGCATCCGCCTTGAGGTCGACAGCAGAGGCACTCGTGCCCGTCGTATAGCCGCCGTAGAGATTTGTCGCCGACGCCGTGCCCGTAAACGTCAGTCTCGTTCTTGTCCGAGCCGCCCTTGACCGCATCCGTATAGCCCGCGCGCACATTTGTATACGCGCCGGAGTTCACCGTGATCACATTTCGTATTCGTCGTATTGCCGCTAGGATGAATAGCCGCCGTGTACCGACGATGTCGCAGCATCCACCACGGGCAACGTCACGTTCTGGAACTTATTGCCCGCAAGCTTGATCTGCGTCGCGTTCGTCATCGTCCCCGATGCGAGTGTCTATTGCAAATGTGCCAAACTCGTAGTCGCCCGCATTCTCGATCAGGCGGGGGCATGTTGTTGAGGGTGAGGGCAGCTCCCGTGTGAGAGCGTCAGCTTTGGGTCGTTTGTGCCTGCGGCATTGAGTGCCGTGACCCAGTCGGAGAGCCCGGTGACGGTAATGTTGCTCAATCATAGGTCTGAGTACCTCCATCCGGCCATCGCACGTAGAGCATCGTATCGCCTGAGCCAATCCCATTGCCCAAGACGAACTTCATCTTCTCGAAGTTCTGGATAGAGCGCGCTCCACTATCCTTTGCGATGACTCTTCAGTGTGTTTCCCTGTTCTAGCATCCGCTCCCGAATTATTGCTGAATCCACCGTATAGAAACGTTTCGCCGTACATGGAGTAGTAGTTGTTTCCGCCTGTTCCGCCAAGCGTAACGGTATTATTCGTCGCATTTCCTTGGTTCGACCAGCCTCCATATACGTAGTTGTATGCCATCGATCCCGCAAATAGCGGCATGTTGGTTAGAACAACTTCGTTCTTTGTAGAATCGCCTGTGGGCGACTGCGTATAGCCACCGTAATACTTTGTGCTAGAGGCATTTCAAAGCCAGTCCGTCAATCGTCAATTTGTTGTTTGTCGTTGTGTTTCCAAGTGTTGACATTCCAGCATAAAACCGTTGTTTCACTCGCAACAAGGGATTTGATGCATCATAGGTTACCCTAGCATTTTTGAACTTGTTTCCTTCAAAAATAGATCTTACTTGCAGAAACTGTCGCCGCAGTTGGTGTCGTCGTATCGGAACGCAGCCCATACTCCAAAATCCCCTCGAGGTTGTTCCTGTAACCGCATAATGGTTCAGTGTCAAAGCCGCACCATTATACAACGTCACATATTTAGAGCCCGTTGCTCCCGACATCCAGTCCGATGCCCCTGTGACACTGATCTTGCTCCACTCAAAGGTCTGAGGCGTACCACCGGCACCTCTTACATGTAGCATCGTATCCCCGGATGCTATGCCTGAGTTTAGGCCAAACTCCATCTTCTCAAAGTTATCAAACGTGTTGATCCCATTATCCTTCGCGATTACCTTGAGTGTGTTCCCCGTCTTATGATCTTTTGACGTATTGCTCGCCGCCGCCGCCATGCAGATTCGCGTAGTTATAGGGGTCATAGGTAGTAGAAATATCTCCTGTCCCGTTCAGTGTGATGGTATTATTAATCGCATCACCCTGTTCCGACCAGCCTCCATAAATATTTGAATGATTGGTAAGTGTGCCCGTTGGAAAAGAGCGGAGCTCTACCTCATTGTTGGTAGAATCACCTGTCTGTGACTGCGTATATCCACCATAAATCTTGCGCCACTTATAGTCTTGCCCGCCGTTTAGTATCAGCTTGTTCTTATATGTTGTATTGCCAAGCGTTGATGTCCCCGCATAAACGGCTCCGCCATAATGTGATGTAGCAGATGGGATCAGATTCCCCGAACCATACGTCACGGTCGCATTCTGAAACTTGTCCCCCTCAAAGTGAGAGCTCGGTTGCACTTACACTTGCAGCTGATGGTGTTGTCGTATTGGAACGTATGCCATACTCAAAATCCCCCGAGGTTGTCCCTCTAACCGCATAATGGTTCAGTGTCAAAGCCGCACCATTATACAACGTCACATATTTAGAGCCCGTTGCTCCCGACATCCAGTCCGATGCCCCTGTGACACTAACCTTGCTCCACTCAAAGGTCTGAGGCGTACCACCGGCACCTCTTACATGTAGCATCGTATCCCCGGATGCTATGCCTGAGTTTAGGCCAAACTCCATCTTCTCAAAGTTATCAAACGTGTTGATCCCATTATCCTTCGCGATTACCTTGGTGTGTTCCCCGTCTTATGATCTTTTGACGTATTGCTGCCGCCGCCGCCATGCAGATTCGCGTAGTTATAGGGTCATAGGTAGTGAAAATATCTCCTGTCCCGTTCAGTGTGATGGTATTATTAATCGCATCACCCTGTTCCGACCAGCCTCCATAAATATTTGAATGATTGGTAAGTGTGCCCGTTGGAAAAGAGCGGAGCTCTACCTCATTGTTGGTAGAATCACCTGTCTGTGACTGCGTATATCCACCATAAATCTTGCGCAACGCATAGTTTTGCCCGCCGTTTAGTATCAGCTTGTTCTTATATGTTGTATTGCCAAGCGTTGATGTCCCGCATAAACGGCTCCCGCCATAATGTGATGTAGCAGATGGGATCAGATTCCCCGAACCATACGTCACGGTCGCATTCTGAAACTTATTCCCCTCAAAGTAAAGCTCGGTCGCATTTACATTTGCAGCTGATGGTGTTGTCGTATTGGAACGCAGCCCATATTCAAAATTACCTGAGGTTGTTCCTGTAGCTGCATAATGGTTCAGTGTCAATGGAACCCCGCCATGATACAATGTCACATATTTAGAGCCCGTTGCTCCCGACATCCAGTCCGACGCCCCTGTGACACTAACCTTGCTCCACTCAAAGGTCTGAGGCGTACCCGAGGCATTTCTTACATGTAGCATCGTATCCCCGGATGCTATGCCTGAGTTTAGACAAACTCCATCTTCTCAAAGTTATCAAAATGAGTTGATCCCATTATCCTTCGCGATTACCTTGAGTGTGTTCCTGTCTTATGATCTTTTGACGTGTGCTGCCGCCGCCGCCATGCAGATTCGCGTAGTTATGGGCTTGATAGCGCACCAGAACCATAGCCCTGTCCCTGTTCAATACGATGGTATTATTAATCGCATTACCCTGTTCCGACCAGCCTCCATAGAGTTGTGCATGGTTGCTGAGCACTTGTCCTATATTTGAAAGTACAATTTTATTATCAGCAGCATTTCCAGTACCAAATGTATATCCACCATAAAAATTCATGCCGGCAAAATCGACCGAACTCACTGTCAGCGTGTTGTCGTGGACATTACCGTTATCAGAAGCATTTGTAATAGCCCCACCAGCAATAGGCGCAGCTGGAATAGGGTGCGCAGGGGTTCCGTCAATAACGACATTCCTGCCCTGTCACATCCGCGCTGTAAGCGTGCGGAGAAGCTAAGAGAGAATACCCCCGCAAGAAAGAACAATAGAAACATAGAGTGCCAAAATGCCGCTTTGCCTTCCATCCGTATAACATGATGTTCCCCTTTCTTTTCATGTATGGCATCTCTGATCTGCGCCCCACCAACACATCAGTGATACCATCAATTCCGCACATTTCAATAGTTCTATAGTCCCACTATAGCGCATTCATCTTCTTATGTCAATCTTATTTTCCTCTGTTTCACCCATAAAAATAAAGCCCTCGCACTCTCTCGTCAAAGGCTTTATGTTTCCTGTTGTCATGATGAATTTAGAGGTTGTATCACGGTTTTTTTGTCGTCTTTACAGAACTTTTCCTTAATATACTTCATACGTGCATGAGCCCGCTCCGCCCTGCACGCAAGCCACTGTTTTTATCTTCAGTGAGATGCGTCACTCAATGCCATACTTCAAAAAGATCTCTGACGAAGCTGTATCAGTGATTCCATTGCTCTTTCGTTGCTATGAATGCCACCCCTTACCCCTACGGAACTTGAAACCCATGCTCCTCCGCCATCTCACGAACGACTGTCTCCGGGAGTTCTGTCATCTGCGCCACCATCAGAATTGGAGTTCTGCCCGCAGCATAACCTCCTTCACAGTGATGTCATCTTCATATCTGCCAATCGCTCAACTTCCTCTATTGGTAGCTGCGTCGCAGCAGCGATCTGCTCGATACTCAGTTTACCTAGGCCAATCAATGCACTCGCTGTCGATCTCGCCGACTCAGCGCGCCCCTCAGCACGCCCCTTGGCAAGGCCCTCGGCAAGTCCCTCGCGTCGCGAGCCGTTCATATCACTCACATAATCATGCTCATACTTCTCCCGCTGCTCGTATTTGTGCCGCTTCCCGGCGTCGCGCATGAATGTCTCTATCCGATCCCACGCCATGTTAATCGCCGCTTCACTCATGGCAAGCTCCTCCATTTCCTCATTGCTCAATTTGTTCCCGATGAACGCCATCCATTTATCCAATGTCCGCATCTGGCGTATATCCGTACGCGTCACCTTCGGCAGCTCAAAAAGTGGATCTCTAAATGACTTATTCTCCTCACTGCAACATCTCAATTCCATGCTCCTCCGCCATCTGTCGCACAGCATTCTCCGTCAGCTCTGTCATCTGCGCCACCATCGGAATTGAAGTTCCGGCACGCAGCATATTGATTGCTACATGGACGATTCCATCATGTCGCCCCTCAGCACGCCCCTCAGCGCGACCTTCAGCACGCCCCTTGGCCAGGCCTTGGCAGACTCGGCAAGTCCCTCGCGTCGCGAGCCATTCATATCACTCACATAATCATGCTCATACTTCTCCCGCTGCTCGTATTTGCGCCGTCTCCCGGCGTCGCGCATGAATGTCTCTATCCGATCCCACGCCATGTTAATCGCCGCTTCACTCATTGCAAGCTCCTCCATTTCCTCATTGCTCAATTTGTTCCCAATGAACGCCATCCATTTATCCAATGTCCGCATCTGGCGTATATCCGTACGCGTCACCTTCGGCAGCTCCAAAAAGTGGATCTCTAAATCCTCCGTCAGCCGATGCTCTCCCGTCTCATCATACAGTCCATACATGTGATGAAAGCCCTTTAGCGGGAGATAGGTATAGCCAAGCAAGTTGATTGAAATGGTTCGTCGCAGATGTGCGTAATCTTCCCCTCGCCTCAGTGTACTATGGTAGAGTTTCGCCCAGTAGTACAGGCTCCGCTGTCCCATGTTCTGCCGCTTCTGTACCTGAACTTCAATATTTATCTGTGTCTCGTCATTCGTCATACAAAGCAGATCAAGTGTCGAGCCCTTTCCACTCTCCTCATCGGGATCGACTTCTCGGTCGGCAAACTGCAAATCGACAAATGCCCTTTCCCCCTCCAGTCCAAGCACTGCATTGATAAAGGACAGCGTTATATCCTTGTTCTCTCTGTGCCCAAAGACGAATTTGAACAGGATGTCATTCAATGCGTTAAACCTTCTCGTCCGCATGACTTATTCTCCTCACTGCAACAGCTCAATACCATGCTCCTCCGCCATCTGTCGCACAGCATTCTCCGTCAGCTCTGTCATCTGCGCCACCATCGGAATTGAAGTTCCGGCACGCAGCTATTTATTGCTACATGGGCAGTTGTATCATAACGTACACTCTCCACACAAAAGTGTCGCTGCTTTTATTATAATTTTTTTCTGTTATAAACGTCAAACGATGGAATGATCAATGAACCAATACTTTTATACCTGTCTATCGTAGACTGCGGACACAAAAAGGAGTGACATAACGCCACCCTTCAAGTCTCTATCGAGTTATACGACGAGACGATCAGTCCGTCACCGTCTCGTCGCCCTCGGATGCAC
>BNJS01001843.1_pt1 | contig 12889 bp, 22 predicted proteins | sample 8540461 | NCBI WGS metagenome assembly BNJS01 (sample SAMD00202454, study PRJDB9452) | human saliva metagenome | isolation source: human saliva | place: Japan
TAAGAAAAAAATTTAAGGCTTATTTCCTATTTACCAGTCCGCAGGGTATTTCTTCCAGTCTTCTGGAACCTTTTCATCAGATTTTTATAAACAAAACATATGTACTCGCTTCTTGGAACCAAAAATTATCATCCAATAGAAAATATAATCTCCTTCTATTTTTTTACACTATATGAACCTTTATATACATCTCTGATTGATTACCAAATTGGGTATCTATTTTTATTTTTATTATTTTTCTTATATATAATCCCTCTTCTTCCTGTGATTTCTGGATTGGGATCTGTATATCCAAAACTAAAAATCTCACTCTTCCATTTTTATAAAAATTGAATACTCTTTCTACATCTTTTCCTATATCTCGTAACTTTTTATAATTTTTATCAGCCATATAATAATCAACTTTTTATATAAAAATTAACATCTATTTCATTAAAAATATTAGCATCAAAGTATTTTATATTTTTTATATTTACTTTTGATAACTTTCTTCCATCAGCTAATCTATAGTAAGGAGAAGGAAAGCAGGATATTACTACGAATCCCAACAACACTATTAAAATTACTCTTACCATGATGTAAATTTGTTTTTAGAATTTTTAACGATTACCCTTCTTTATTTAATTATAAAATCTGATAATATATGCATATCTCTTTTCGGGTAGTGTCTACTATTAGTATTCCAAAATTCCAGTCATCATTCTCATCTACAACATATTTATAATATCCATTAGTAGTATTTAGAAATTGTTTTTGGTATTCCATTCGAGGCAAATCCTCTTTAATTGGAAGTTTATTCAATTTCGTAAAACTACTGTCTAACTTATCATATGTCAAGATTATTGTTTTCTCCCCATCTCCATTTGGCGCCCATTCTTCTTTTTCTGTATTTTTCATCTATATTCATATTACTCATATTGACTCCAAATTCCCGTTCTATCGTAGATCTTTCTATTTTTATGATTTGCATATACAGCAATTCCTAAAATGATAACTCCAAAAATAAAGATTATTCCAAACTTTTTATCATGTTGTAAATCTGTGTGTTAAAAAACTACTTAACATTCAACTGATTCATTTTCAACCAATAAGAAGTCGCTTGATATGTTGATATCGTTTGGTTGGTTATATTTTTATCTACTTCTTTGTCTTTTTAGCAGATGTTCTTCATAGAAAAATATTTATTCCTGACTTTTTGTTCCTTGTTTGGCGTCTCTTTCAGCTGATATTGTTTAATGTTTTTAATTGGCGAAATGATGGTCAGTTTATCATCTTTCACATATCCTAAATCCTGATAAGTCGCAATGTAAGCCCTCGGAACATAGTTTTCTGAAAACACATCCTGTCCTATGAATTTACTTTGATAAGTGAAATTCAGCAATCCAAAAAGCGTAGGCATCACATCTATCTGTGACATGAGGGTATTGAACTTCTGTGGCTTAACGAACTCTGGCGAGAAAATCATCCCTGGAATTCTATACTTATCCATAGGAAGCTCTGTTTTACCAGCACTCGATGCACAGTGGTCTGAAACGATTACAAAACAGTATTCTTATACCATGGCTGTTTTTTTCTGCCATTTGGAAGAATTTTTTGATGGAATAGTCTGTATATTTCACTCCTCCATCTCGGATTTGACTGTCCCTGGGATATCTATCCTGCCTTCTGGATAGGTAAACGGCCTGTGATTACTCACCGTCATCCAATGATGGAAAAACGGTTTGCCCTTTTTAGCATCTTCGTTCATCGTTTCTATGGCTTTTTCTTGCCATATCCTCATCACTCACTCCCCAAATATTCGCAAAAACAATTTCTTCTGGTTTAAAAGTTATCCCTATCTACGATTTCATAGCCATTTTCCTCCGAAAAATCTTTCATATTATCAAAATAACTGTATCCACCATAAAGATACTTTTTACATTATAACCTTTTTGATTTAAAGACGCTTCCCGTTGTAAATTTATTCTTATTATCTTTTTCTTTTACGATACTTTCCCCAGCTGTCGGCGGAATACAAAGCGTAAGCGCCTCAAAACCACGAACCGTTCTATTCCCCGTGGCATACAAATTAGTAAACACAAGGCTGTGCTGTGACAAACTATCTAGAAAACGGCGTGACATTATCCTTGTTCCCATACATCGCCATGAATTCGGCAGAAAGACTTTCAACGGAAATAAGCACCACATTTTTCGTGATTTCTGCGCTGTCGGATTTTATCATCCTCGGCAGCCTGTCCGTATGCAGTCGGCCAAGCTCTTCATTTAAAGCCTTTTGTGTGTCCATCGTAGGATAAAAGACATCAAAATCCAAAATTTTATTATTGAACGCGTCATAGAATTTGACCAGTCCATTTGCAGAAATTTCGTTTTGAAAGATGTTTGAAGAATTTAGTTTTATTTTTAGATAAAGCAAATACACTCGCGGCCAGCAAAAAATTCCATAAGCCACAAGCGAAATTCCTTTGATAAAGATATTTGGCAAATCCAAAAGCCCTTTTCTTGTTTTGAGATAAACCCAAATAGTAAGCGCCAGCGAAATGATGAAAAACCCCTGAAAACAAAGGAAGCACAGGATAACTTTCTAGAATATTCCTATAACTTCATTGGTATAAATAAGATAATCTACCGCGATAAAATTATATCTCACCCCAAATTCATTGTAGAAGAAATATTCGCTTACTGCATTGAAAAACAATGACCGAAACATAAAGGAAAATCGTGATGAAATACAATATATTTCTAAACTGAACCCTTCTTTTCGGAAAGAAAAACATCATCCCAAAGAGAAATGTTTTTAATCCTAAAAATGATAAAACTATCTCTGAACTACGCCTCCGTACTGTCTTGCATATATTATTGGGAACCAAGTATATATACAAGAACAATCCTACAAATATGGATAAAAATAATCTGCCCCTCACGGTCTTTCATACTTTTGATTTGACAAGAAAAAGCAGATAGATGTACAATATCGCGCTTGCTATAATGAAGACAAAAATATCCGAAAGCAATCCCAAAGAAAAACATTTTAACAACATCCAAAATACCAAATTCCGTAGTAGTTATCGGATGAAAGATAAAAACGCATCTTAATAGAAAAGAGATGATGATGTATATTATTCCTAAATAAACGAATGGTTTCAGTTTCATGAAATGTTTTTTATGAGTTGCTTAATTTTCTTTTAAAATCTATCATTTTCAGAGCTGTCACTCCTGCTTCGACACCTTTGTTCCCCAAGATTTCCGCTTCTCGCTATGGACTGTTCCTTTATTATCATCTGTCAAAACACAGAAAAATAGCCGGAACATCTGTTTGCGTGTTACAGTCCTTAATTCCCTGCGTCACCCTGAACAAACATAATCAAAATGTGATGTCTCTCCGCGAATAACACAGCCGATAGCTATCACCGCATCAAACTGACCGCTCTTGCAGAGCTGCATCGCTGCGAAACTCAGTTCAAACGCACCAGGAACATAGTAAATTCTAATATTTTCTGGTTTCACGCCTTCTTTTTCAGAACTTCTTCTGCTCCATCTCGGAGATTAAAGGTCACAAAATCATTCCACTCAGAAACTACAATGCCGATGGTAAAATCATCGGCATCTGTTATTTGGAGCGGCTTATAATCCGAAAGGTTTACTGTCGCCATTTTTATTCTTTTTATTTAAAAATATTTTTACCATTTCTATGTACGCATCAGATGCGCCACCATCATAGTCCTGATATTTCTTCTATCGTTGTGAAATATTTTTAGCAACATCATTTTTTTCTTTAATGAAAGTGCCAGCATTCCAGCTTTTTCTCGTGAAGTAATATGATGTATATTCATCATCTAGCAGAAATAGCTTTTTCAAACTGAGAAAGTGCATCATCATTTTTGTTCAAATTCACCATACAACTCTCCCATTGCTCCGTAGCTTCAGCGCTACCAATGTTTTGTTCTTAGAAGAAAAACTCGTCTAACAGGTCATACGCTTTTTGGTAATTCCCTTTGCTAAACTCTATCAATCCTGCATTATAGGCTGAAAGTTTTCCTGCACTAGTTTCAGAAAAATTTTCTGCAGTTCCTTTAAATCCTGGATTTGCAGTTTTTCCTCCCAGAGCCAAATCTTCTTTTTCCTTCCACAAGATTTTTTTCTGAGCTGTAAGGTAAGCCTTCGTAGCTTCTTCGTTCTTTGGATCAACCACAAAATGCTGATAGCCAAAATATCCCAAAACTCCCAAGACAACAACTCCAAAAAGCCAAACCTATAGTTAGCGTTTTTCTCAATGAATTTTTCTGAACGAACCACATTTTGGTCTAACTCCTGAAAAATTTCAACCGTTTTCTTTTTCCTTCTATTTCCTTTTTATTTGACATAGTTTTCTACTAAGTTTAATTCGCAAATTTAAGATTTTTCAGACTAATTTACAAATTTTAATCAATATTCTAAGATTTTAAACACCTCTGCACCATCTATCTGTTCCAGTTTTCTCTTCCTCCTAAATCTTTCAATTCTATCAGAAAACTAAACTGTGTAACTTTTCCGCCTTGTCTCTGTACCAGCCTTGCCGCTGCTGCTGCCGTTCCACCTGTTGCCAGAAGGTCGTCATGGATTAGAACTCTTTGCCCCTCTTGGATTTGGTCGGTTTTCATTTCTATCTCGGCTGTAGCCATATTCCAAATCATATTTTTCTGCGATGAATGGCGGAGGAAGCTTTTCCTTTTTCTTATTAAAATAAATGGAACGCCGAGTTTCATAGCGATAGCAATACCGAAAATATAACCACGGCTCTCTATCCCGCAGACTACATCCACTTTGCCTCTGCTGAATTTTACCATTTCATCAACAGCTTCCTCGTATAATTTTAGGATTAAGGAAAATGGGCGTAATGTCTTTAAACTGTATTCCTTCCTTTGGGAAAGTCAGGAATGTTGGTTATTGTATTTTCTAATTTTTGTGATTAGTTCTTGATTTGTCATGGTTTTTTATTTCTTTTTCTGATGAATTTACTTTTATAACTTGATATTTTCCAGCTGTCATCTACTTGTTTCAGACCATAGGAAACATTCAGCATAATGCTTTTTCCTTCTTTGTCTACGATTTGATAAACGGCATTTACACTCGCTGCCTTATCGGAAGATGATTTCACGGAAATGTTTTTAACCTCAACGGACTTCACTGCCCCAAAACCAGTATTAGGATTAGAGAACTTATCGTAAGAACCCCAGTTCAGGGTTGTCCACCAATTCGTAAGCAGACCTAAGACTTTGATTTCCAATCCTGTTTAAGAATTTATCTACCACAGCTCAGGCTTTACTTTTTGGAGCTGATGATGTGGTCGAAGAAGGAGAAGATGTATTTTGGTCTTGTTTTCAGTAGTTTCTCCTGTTTCTGAGTCAGTAGAAGTTTTTAGTTTCTTCTTTCTCTTTTTCTCTTCCTCAGTAGTTTCTTCGGTAGGTTTCAGACTTTCTTTATTTACTAAAACTCCTGCTTTCAGAAGCTGATATGTCTTTTTAGTAGTTTTTACGCTGACTTTTTATATCTATTTTAGAATCAACGATTTTGTCTTCTGGCAGAACATCTACTTTTTAGATAAAATCCTTTGAACTCATTACTGCTCATCAGGTTTTTAGCCGTGAGTAATTTTTCGCCGTTGCTATAGACTTCCATTATCGTTTCTAATCCTGCATTAGAAAACTCAATAGGATTTCTGAGTCATCCACTAGCCTAGGCGTAACTCTAAGCCCTTGCGCCCGAAGCAGCGCTCCCATCTATAGGCGTTATAAGAATATTCAGCGCTGAAGCTGTAATGTCATTAGGATCTACTTCTGTCGCTATGATATTTTGGAAAAATATTCATATTTTCCCAAATCTAGTGGAGAAGTACTAGACCATTCCACATTGTTTTTGTGCCACTCCATCTGCCATAGCGAAGATTTCGGGAACTTTTTACCGTTTATTAATTTTGCTAATGCATCTAATTTCTGAATGTCTGCATTTCCTTCTACACCGAAGGTTTTCAAGATGTACAAAGCTTCATTAAATTTAGTCTGCTCTAATGTACTCAGTGATGTTGACATTTCATTGATACTAGACTGAAAAAGCCTTCATGGAAGAGCTGTCCACCGTATCTTTTTACAACTTGTGAAAACCAATAATATCACAAGAAAGTAAGAATATAAACCTCTCTATATTATAAAAATTACGAATGCAAAAGTAATAAATTATTGAAATATATTGAATAATAAAAACTATATTTATACTTTTGCTGAAAAATTATAGATAATGAAAAATATTTTAAAAGTAATTTTATTGATATTATTACCCATCGGCTTCTCAAAGTAAAATGCCCAGATTGTTACCAAAAAGACAGCATAAATGGAATGAACTTACCATCACGATGGATAAAAAGAATAGATGATGTCATCGCATCTATGGAAAATGAATGTAAGAAAAATCTACCAGAACTGTGAGCGAGGACACCAGCTCCAAAACCACTTTCCCAAGCAGAAATCTGTAAGAAAAACCCTAGAATTTTTAGGGGTATAAAATTCAAGTAGGCGTGGTAAAAAGTACCGAAGAGGCCAACAACCTAAGAACAGAATTTAGACAAGCTTTCCCATCGATAAAAAGTAGAAATAGACGCTTCTCTAAGACCTAATTACAAAGTATAGCAGGGAGCTACCTTTCAAAAGAATCGGCAGCAGACTTGAAAAAGGTGAAAGCCAAATTCAAAGGCGCTATCTCTACACAATACCGAGTTTTCTGTGTGAAGTCAAATAAACTTTAACATCATAATCTATACTAATAAAAACACCCTTGCAGAATTTGCAAAGGTGTTTTTAATATATAAAAATTGGTGTTAATTTTTAGCAAAAGTCTGAATCCTTCTCCATGAACATTGATGATTTCCAGACCTTCGTCATCTTTAAGGAGTTTTCTTAGTTTCGCTATATACACATCCATACTTCGCGCCGTGAAATAGTTCTCTTTCTTCCAAATCTTTCTAAGCGCAAGGTCTCTCGGCATGAAATCATTTCTGTGCATACAAAGCATTTTTGAGGAGTTCATTTTTCCTTTGGAGACAGCTTATACTCAGCATCATGGACTTTTCAGCTGTCTTAAAACTGAATCAAACTCTATATTACTGATTTTAAAATGTTCCTGCTCGTCTTCTTCCACCACGGTACTTCTCTGCAAAATAGCTTTTATTTTATACAAAAGAAGTTCGTATCAAATGGTTTGGTAATGTAGTCATCCGCTCCTATCTGGTAACCTTTTCAGAATGTCTTCTCGTAAGTTCTTGGCTGTCAGAAATATGATAGGCATATTTTTATTGATTCTGCTCAACATCTTCTGCAAGTGAAAATCCATCCTTTTTAGGCATCATGACATCAAAAATACCAATGTCAAACTCATTTTCCATGAATTCTTTTTTGATCAGAGTTCTCCATCAGTCGCAAGCGTTACCTCATAATTGTTCATCATAAGATAGTCTTTTAGCACCGCTCCAAAACATTTGATCATCTTCAACTCAGCAATATTCTATTATTCATATTTCTTAATTTTAGTGTTAATTATTTAGCTCATTGGCTTAATTTCACTGTAAAGTAGCTTTCCTAATCCTTAGTAGATTCTACAAAACCTGTCCTCCATGAAGCTCTATGATGCGTTTCACATAGGATAAACCTAATCCCTGTCCTTTCACATTATGTACATTTCCTGTCTCTTCGCGGAAGAACTTTTCAAAGATTTTTCTTATTAAAAGGTTCCATTCCCATTCCTTTATCAGAAATTTCTATTACATATTTATTCCCTTCGTTTCTGGTTTTTATAGTTAATTTCTGGTTTTTCAGGAGAGTATTTATTCGCGTTATCCAGAAAGGTTTATCAGTGCATTAGAGAGGTGAAACTCATCTACTTTTAATATAAATCTCTGCTGTAAAGTCCTCTCAGAGAGTTCCTCCCTCGCTCCTCTACAATCAGCCTAAAAAGACTCTGCTAGTTTCCGTATCAGTTCCCTTTACATCGGTCTGTTTCAAAAACAGCTGCATTTCCTTTCGTTCCAGTTTGGACATATTCAGAACGCTCTCCACCTGCTTTTTCATTCTAATGTTCTCCTGCTTTATCAGCTGTGAGTAGTATTTCACTTTCTCTGGATTGGTGGCTATTTTATCGTTATTTAATGAATCCGTGCGACTGAAATCGTTGCCAAAGGCGTCTTAAACTCATGGGACATATTATTGATGAAATCCGTCTTGATATCGGCTATTTTTCTTTTTGTTTCATCATATAATTGACCGAGATGATATAAATTCCCAAAATCGTAAAAAGAGAGCGCCATTCCAGCAGCATCGGAAAATTATTCCTTGCCAAAAGAATAATCTTTATGCGGAAAAACCAAAGATAGGGTATATATCGTTCTATCCTTGCTATCGGTAAAAAGCGGATAGGTATACTGTATCTTTCTTCTTCTTTTTCTTTGAAAATATCATTTGCTATGGATGTTCTCTCATTATTTTTATCCAAAATAGCGAAATCCAAAATCTCCGCTAATCTCCCACCATATGCAGCTCCCTAGTAAGCACAGAATCTAAGACTTTCAGGCTTACCCTTCTCTCTACGGGAAGGTTGCTGGCATTCAGCTTTGCAGATTGTTTCCAGCTGGTAGGTGTTATTTCTTACCGTTTGGTTGATTTCCGTGGTTAATTTTTCTGGGATGGCAGGATTTTTGATATTGACCTGTCCTTCATCCGTGTACATTTTTCATCAGTTCCAAACTATCTCCGCTTTTTGATATTGGATATTTTTGGCTTTCTATGATTTTTAGAGAAAAGTATGTGTTTTTGATGGCAGAATCTGTCACCTGCTGGATGTAAGTCTCTGTGGCAGATTGCCCTTTGACAGAAAACTACACTTTTCCCAAAGTTAGGATATTCTACATTTAGATATTGTTCTATTTCTATTCCTTCTATTTTTGGTTTGTAATCTCTAGCACATTGTCACCTTATTAGAAAAATCCTGCTCCAAAGCACGATAATAACCTCTAACCCAATACAACTGCAATGAGATAAATATGACTAATGAAATAGTCATCGCAAAGGACAATATCAGAATAAAACGATTATTCATTTACAACATCTTGTTAAAACTCCTACTTTTGTATATATAAACAAATATTATACCACAAATATTAAAAACAATATGTTAAAAACGAAATTTTTAACAAAATATTTTTTCATAAAACCTGTTTTTCTAACAAATCCTCATCTATGAAATACTGAATTATGGCTTTTTCATAAGTATCTGCTGTTCATTCGCTTTGAGTTCCGGCAGATTTTTCTAGGATTTCGTATTTAGGCCAGCCTTCTTCATCATAACCCTCAAATTTATAATAACCAAAAGGCTCCAGCAGTCTGCACACAGCGATGTGTATCAGATTGATTTTGTCATCTTTTGTGTATTTCTGCCAGCCTGCCCAGCTCCTGTATTCCTATCAAAAAAACAATAGTGTCTCTATCGGAGGATTTTTTCTGTATCAAAATTTTTCACAAAAAAATTCCTCTACTTGCTTCCAAATTTCTGCTTCATTCATGATTTTTCTTTTTATTTTTTCCATCTGTCTAGTGAAACTTTTCTCGCCGTTTCCCTGCTTAATGGAATATTTCGGATGCAGACATGCCATGTAGTAATGCCCTTGCGTATACCTGAATTTCGGTTTCTTCCAGCTCATATTCGTTCCCTTGGTCATCTAGGACATATTTTTACCATCTCTCTGCGCATTATAATACCTTCTGCCCGGCTTCATGTTTTTTTATATTGTCCTATTTTCAGCCCATAACCATTGATATTTTTCATAAATAGAAGGCACCAATATTTTTGTTTTAAAAAGAACTCCTCGTAAACCCCTTGTGTCAAAAACAAAAACCTCTTTTCGCCTTCGCTTATCACATCATAGTCTATGGGCGTAATCTCTTCGCCCTGCTTATTGACTATCCCTATTTTTCATCTTTTACTACATAAAACACAGATTTTTGTTCCTCTATCAATGTTTGAAACATCATCATACTTCGGCGGATAATCTCTTTTTCCTCTCTGGTCTAGAATGACCATTTTTCGTTTGTTTTTGCTTTAATGTATTTTTGTTCAAAGACTTCCGTTATCTCATACTTGGGCTGCACTACAATTTCTTCTGCTGAGCACAGCTCCCCAAAGTCCCTTTTTCCTCAAAAGGCTTTATGTTAGGATAGTCTTTATAATGATAAAAACATTTTTAGATTTTTAGCGCATAGCCATCGCCTAAAAACAGTACCCAGCCTTCATTATTGGTGAATTTTTCCATCAAAAGCTGGTTTTTAGTATTCTTTTCCTATCCTTACCCTGTCCTTTATGACTCTCCCATAAATAAAGGGAATGTTTACACTTTCGTTCTCAAAATAAACTTCCCAATATTTTTCTCCTTTTTACCATGAAGATATCTGGTTTCTACCAAAGTCGTATCATTTTTTATAAATAGGATAAGTGATTTTCAGTTTTTCATTATCCTCAAATTCAAAAATCTATATAATAAGAAGGGCGAATGTCCTCATCACATTTAACAACCTCAGCAAGTGGTTTTGGTATTCTCCTTGGCTCTCTTTATGAGGCACTGATTTCGTATAATATCTGCCATTCAGCATAGAGACATTATCAATTTTTACCATTTTCCGAAACCTTGCAAGAATACAAAAGACTCATTAAAATAGAGAAAAAGTATGTTTTTAATCTTTCGCATTCTTTATAATTTTATGTAAAGATAATTTTTCTTTCATCTGTCCGCTGGCTCAAAAATTAAAACCCAAATTGTCATTAAAGAAGAATCAAACTTTCTTTTCTAATTTCAGCAAAAATGCGTATTCCAAAGCATCTTCCTTCAAACTCTCAAAACGCCCCTGAAGCGCCGCCGTGCCCAGAGGTCATATCCGTTTTGAAAAGCGAAGATTATTATCTGTTTTCAGCTCTCTCAGCTTGGCTGTCCATTTGGCTGGTTCCCCAGTACTGCACTTGGCTGTCGTGCAGTCCCGTGGTAATGAGAATGTTAGGATAACTCTTGGCTTCCACATTGTCATAAGGAGAATATGATTTCATATAGTCATAATATTCCTTTTCGTTGATTTCATTCATCGTATTCTCCTGTGGTGAGAGGAATAGTTTCGTCCAGCATAGTGGTCACCACATCCACAAACGGCACCTGCGCCACGATACCGCAGAACAGCTCTGGAGCTTCATTCATCACTGCTCCCATCAGAAGCCCTCCTGCACTTCCGCCCATGGCATAGAGATGCTCTGGCGAAGTATAATTTTCTTTTCACCAAAAACCTTGCTGCATCTATAAAATCATAAAAAGTATTTTTTTCTTGTGAAGCATTTTTACCATCTTCGTACCACTCTCGCCCTAAATATTCTCCTCCTCTGATGTGGGCAATCACATAGACAAAACCTCTATCCAAAAGGAAAGCCTCACGCTGGAAAACGCCGCATCCACAGTATGCCCATAGCTGCCGTAGCCGTAGAGCAGGAGCGGTGTTTCAGCAGATTTTTCGTGTCTTTATGATAGACCAAAGAAATCGGAATGCTGGATTTCCCATCTCGCGAAGACGCCCATACTCTTTCGAAATATAGTTTTCGCTATGGAACTTTCCGCTCAAAGACTTCCTGCTGTTTCAGCAGTTTTGGTGGTTTGAGTTTTCATATTATATACTCATAGGTAGAGGTTTTGGCGTAGTCATGGAGACATAGCCATAGCGCAAGGTCTCGGTATCAAACTCTAAAATTTAGTCCGATATATGCGGTATAAGTAGGAGTCATTAGGGCAAATACCATGACTTTACCCGACTGGTTTATCAATGATTTTAATCTGAAGCAGTCCTCTTTCTCTTTCTTCGAGAACCAAATAATTTTTGAATATCTCAAAACCTTCCAAAAGCATTCTCTTTTCTGTGAGGAATCAGCTCCTGCCAATGTTCTTTTTCCGTCTGCTGAAAGTGCGTTTTTCATCAGTTTGAAATTGGTGGCTTTTTCCTTCATTGGTCAAAACATAAAAATCGTTCTGGTAATGTTCTACGGCATATTCCAAATTTTCTTCCCTTTTTGGAAGAGTTTCCATTCCGCAAAAACATTATCAGCTGGGATAAATCTATGCTCATCCGAAATCGTAGAAGAACTCACAATAAAAATATACTCCAAATGATTTGGTCTTTGAAAAACACCTACATCAAAGGCTTCGTCTTTTTCATGGAAAAATCAAAACATCTTTCTTCCTGCGGCGTTCCTACCTTGTGCTGAAAAACCTGAAACGCATCGAAGACTTTTCATCTTTTCTGATGTAGAAAAATGCCTCATTGTCATTTGCCCAGACTATTTTCCCTGTGGTGTTTTCTATCGCTTCCGAGAAGTTTTTTCTTGTTTTAAATCCTTTATTCGGATGGTATAAATTCGCCTTCCTGTAATGTCTTCTGAATAGGCGAGAAGCGTATTGTCCAGCGAAACGGAAATTCCACCCACATCGTAGAAATCGTGGTTTTGAGCTAAAATATTGACATCGAGCAAAAAGCTCTTCGTTCTCTCTAATAGTCTGATGTTTTCTATAAAAACAGGATATCCCTCCACCCCTTGTGATAGCGGGTGATATACCAGTATTGGTTAAAGAAATAGGGCAGACTCTCATCATCTTCCTTATAGCGGATTTCATCTCTTGAAGAGTTCCTCTTGGAGCTGTTCCGTGTCCTTCATGATGAAATTACAATAGGGCATTTTTCCTCCTCAAAATAAGCGATGACCTCTGGGTTTTTCTCTCATTGAGCCAGTAATAATTGTCTGATTCTCTGGTCTCCGTGCTATGCTGAGTTTTTCTATCTTTTGGCTT
>BNJS01003075.1_pt1 | contig 12882 bp, 6 predicted proteins | sample 8540461 | NCBI WGS metagenome assembly BNJS01 (sample SAMD00202454, study PRJDB9452) | human saliva metagenome | isolation source: human saliva | place: Japan
CTGCGGAGAATGCTGAACTAGTCGACAATAACGACAAGGAAAAGTTGAAAGAGCCATCAACGGATGTGGCAACTTCAGCTAATTCTGAAACTTCAGAGTTAAGTCTGAAACATCAACACCTGAAGTTAAGTCTGAAGAAGTAAAAATCAGAACCAACTGAAGTAAAATCTGAAGAAACAAAAGCTGAAAAACCTGAGGAAAAAACATCTGTTAGTCCTGAGGCAAAACCAGAGACTTCTAAGCCAGTAGCAACAACTGCTTCAAAAGCAAAAGAAGTTGTAGTAGCTAAGCCTAAGGCAGAAGAAAAGACTGAATCTAAATCAGAGGAAAAATCTGAGCCTAAAGCAGAACTTTCAGCTGTTGCTGAGGCAACAAGCCTTGATACAAATGCTAGTGCAACTAATGTTGAAGCAAAATCACTAGTAGATACAGAAACACTAGCTTTGGCAGCTGAGAATACTGTAAATGCCGGTGCTTTAGCTACAAATGGTGGTCGTCGCCGTAATCGTCGTGCTGCAACTGACCATAACACAGAAGCAATAGCAACTACAACTACACTTAAAGATGGTGAAACAGCAGATCCAGATATGACAGATCCTGTTGGTGCAACTGTTAAATCACAGGATGTACCTGCTGGATATGAAAGAAAAGAAGGAGATGTTTATACATATAGTATCGTAGATCTTACTAAGTTTAATGAACGTTATGGAACAAAATACTATACTCGTGCTTATAAGAACTTTGATTCTTCTACAGATACAACAGTTGAATTGATTGATAAAACTACTGGCAGTATAGTGGAAACTAAAATAGTTACAGCTACAAGTGGAACTCAAAAATTCGCGACTACTACAACAGCTTCTAGAGGAGAATTAACTTGGCAAGTCGGTTACGACAGTGGATCCGGTAGTGGACCTGGTAAAACGGATCAGCCATTTATTCAATTGAGTTATGAAGTTGGAAAGAGTATAACTGATTTAGTGGCAGCTGGACACAATCTTACTCCTACAGAAAAAGTTTTATTTGATGCGGTTTATGCTGCTCGTAGATCAAACGACATTATTAATGCTGTTGAACCAGCGTATAACGGACGTTCCATTACAGAAACGAATGCAAAGATTCCATTAGCAGTTGAAAAAACAACTTATTATCGAGTAGTTGATAAAAACAATCCAACATTTAATGCTAATAAGACTGATAAAAATGTTTCAAGATTACGTTGCAAATGGAAATGAAGTTGACTTAGCTAAATACACTCTTAAAGCTATGGAAGGTCAGCAGTTTAAAGCATCTGGCGAGCGTAAGTTTGAAGGCTATAAATTGTATCAAACAGCTGATGCAAACGATAAATCTGGTTATGTCAGTCGTCCTTATACTGTTGGTACCAAATTTATGGATGCAGACCGTTATGGTATTAAACGGATTAAAGAAATTGTCGGTGAAGATGGAACAGTTGTTGTTCGTGTTTATCTTCTTGATCCAAAACAACAAAGCAAACGCTCGGATGGTTCATTAAGTACTGATGGTTACATGTTGCTAGCAGAGACTAAACCTATTAAACCTGGTGAGTATAATACAGAAGACTTAGTCGTTACGAAAACACCACTTCATACAATTGCTTTTACGGATACTAATGGTGTAAACTATCCAAATGGTAAAGAAGTTGAGTTTGGCTTCCAAACAGCTGCAGGTTACACACCGAAGAAAACAGTATTTGTACCATTCTTGGGGGATGGTATCGGTCACTCTTCTGCAAACTCTCAATTGGAACGTGGAGTAGGGGGGATCGGTGTAAACGTAGACTTGCTCAATACATTAGTACCGTATAAACAACCTATCTACTACTATGTTAAAGTGGATCCAGTAACTTATACACCTGAAGTAAGCAAAGTTCTTGATGGTCGTACCTTGAACGACGGTGACTTTAGCTTTACTCTTAAACAAGAAGGTAGTACACACCAAGAAACTGTTACCAACAAAAATGGTAAGGCAACCTTTAGCCAACTAACATTCGAAAAACCAGGTACTTACACTTATAAGATTACAGAAGTTGCTGGTTCGGATACGAATGTTGACTATGATGGTATGGAGGTTACTCTTACAGTTACCGTTACACAAAATGCTCAGGATAAACTAGAAGTTGGAGCAGTCTATACATCAACAGGTGGTCATGCTGAGGGTGAGAATGACAAGGTCTTCAACAACTATGTTGTAGCTCCAGTTAAGACTAAGTTTGACTTCAGTAAGGCTCTGGCAGGTCGTGAGTTGAAAGCTGGTGAATTCAGCTTCGTATTGAAAGATTCAACTGGTAAGACTCTTCAAACCAAGACAAATACTAAAGAAGGTGTAGTAGCCTTTGATGATTTGACTTTTGACAACACACAAGTTGGTACTCACAAGTATACTGTAGAAGAAGTTATTCCTACTTCTAAGGAAGCTGGTATGACTTACGATACAATGAAAGCTGAAGTGACAATCACTGTTACTAAGGAAGGTCACGTTCTTAAAGCAACCAATACACTTCCTGCAGATACAGAATTCAACAATACCTTCACACCATCTCCTGTTAAAGTAAACCTTGAGTTTGATAAATCACTCTCAAATGGTAACTTGAATGCAGGTGACTTTAGCTTCACTTTGACTGGTGATAACAATGTTAATGAAACTGTAACAAATAAAGCTAATGGTAAGATTAACCTCAGCGAATTGTCATTTGATCAAGTGGGTGTCTACAACTATACTGTTAAAGAAATTAAAGGCGATAAAGCTGATGTAGACTACGATGCAATGACTATCGCAGTTAAAGTAACTGTAACCAAAGATGCAAGTACTGGTCTTTTGTCAGCTAAAACTGCAATGACTTCTACTGGTGGTGAAGCAACTGGTGAAGATGATAAAGTCTTTAACAACCATGTAGTGGCACCAGTAACAGCTCAATTTGACTTCAGCAAGCTCTTGCAGGTCGTACACTTAAGGCTGGTGAATTTAGCTTTGTATTGAAAGACAAAGATGGCACTGTTATCCAAACAAAACAAAATGATGCCGCTGGTAAGGTTAAATTTGATGCCTTGACATTTACAAATGCTCAAGTTGGTGATCACAAGTACACTGTAGAAGAAGTTATCCCAGAAACAAAAGAAGCTGGTATGACTTATGACACCATGAAGGCTAACGTGACAGTTACTGTTACCAAATCAGGTCATGCACTTACAGCTGTAGCAACACTTCCAGCAGATAAAGAATTTAACAATACCTTTACCCCAACTGCAACACAAACTCAATTCAAGTTCACTAAGAAACTTGAAGGTAAAGAGCTTACGAAGGATGCCTTCACATTTGAATTAGTTGAAAATGGCAAAGTTCTCCAAACGAAGAAAAATGCGGCTGATGGAACTATCCAATTTGATGCGATTTCTTATGATGCAGAAGGTACTCATACCTATACTGTACGTGAAGTAGCTGGTACTGACACAAACATTGACTATGATTCAATGAATGCAGAAGTAACCGTAACAGTTACGAAAGATGCTGCATCTGGTATCTTGACTGCTAATGTTACAATGCCTGCAGATACAGAGTTCAACAACTTTGCGGTAGCTCCAGTTAAGACTAAGTTTGACTTCAGTAAGGCTCTAGCAGGTCGTGAGTTAAAAGAAGGCGAATTTACATTTGTATTGAAAGATGCAGATGGTAAGACTCTTCAAACTAAGACCAACACTAAAGCAGGTGTTGTAGCCTTTGATGACTTGACCTTTGACAATACACAAGTTGGTACTCACAAGTACACTGTAGAAGAGGTTATTCCAGAAAACAAAGAAGCAGGAATGACTTATGACCCAATGAAAGCCGAAGTAACAATCACTGTTACTAAAGAAGGTCACGTTCTTAAAGCAACAAATACACTTCCTGCAGATACAGAGTTCAACAATACCTTCACACCTGCTGCAACACAAGCTCAATTCAAGTTCACTAAGAAACTTGAAGGTAAAGAGCTTACGAAGGATGCCTTCACATTTGAATTAGTTGAAAATGGCAAAGTCATCCAAACTAAGAAAAATGCGGCTGATGGAACTATCCAGTTTGACGCGATTTCTTATGATGCAGAAGGTACTCATACCTATACTGTACGTGAAGTAGCTGGTACTGACACAAACATTGACTATGATTCAATGAATGCAGAAGTGACCGTAACAGTTACGAAAGATGCTTCAACTGGCCTCTTGAATGCAGCAGTTACAATGCCGGATGATACTGAGTTCAATAACTACCATGTAGCTCCAGTTGTTGCAAGATTTGACTTTACTAAGAAATTAGCAGGTCGTGAACTTAAAGATGGCGAATTTAGTTTTGTTCTGAAAGATTCAACTGGTCAAACTCTTGAAACAGTAACAAATAAAGCTGACGGAACGGTAACATTTACTGAATTATCATTTGATAATACTAAAGTTGGAACTCATACTTATACAGTAGAAGAAGTTATCCCATCTACTAAAGAGCTTGGTATGGCTTATGATACTATGAAAGCAACAGTCACAGTTGAAGTTGCTAAGAATGGTCACACCTTGACTACTGTAACAAACGTAACATCAACTGGCGGTGTCAATGCTGATGGAACATCAACAGAAGGAACTGATGATAAAGAATTCAACAACAAGATCACTCCTCCTGAAACACCTGAATTCCAACCTGAAAAATTTGTTCTTAATAAAGAGAAATTTGACATTACAGGAACAAAACTTGTAGACGATGATGATGAATTGACTGATGAGTACACTGCTACAAATGCTAACCCATACGCAGATGGAACTTCAAACAACGAAGCAGAAAACATCAATACTAAGACTGTTGAACGTGGTGATAAACTAGTTTACCAAGTATGGTTGGATACGAAAAACTTCACTGATAAAAATAACATCCAATCTGTTGGAATCTCTGATACCTATGATGCAGAAAAATTAACTGTTAATGCTGCTGATATTAAAGCTTATGACAGTGAAAGTGGAGATGACGTAACTGATAAGTTTGACATCAAGGTTGAAAATGGTGTCATTACAGCAACATCTAAGACTTCTGTAAACAAATCATTGGGTGATGCGGATAATACACAAGTTATCGATACAACTAAATTTGCATTTGGTCGCTACTATAAATTCGATATTCCAGCGACAGTTAAAGCTGACGTTGCAGGTGGAGTGGACATCGAAAATAAAGCCAACCAGATTGTTCATGTTTATAATCCAGTAAATAAATCTGTTGAAAAACCAGAAAAACCAACTCAAAAACGTGTAAACAGCGTACCGATTGAAGTATCCTTCAATTTCACTAAGAAACTTGAAGGTCGTGAATTGAAAGCGAACGAATTCAGCTTCGTTCTTAAAGATTCAACAGGTAAAGTTGTTGAAACTGTAACGAACGATGCATCTGGAAACGTTAAGTTCTCAGCTATCGAATTCAAGAAAGAACAAGCAGGCGTTCACAACTACACAGTTGAAGAGGTAGCTGGAACAGACGCAACCGTTACATACGATACTATGAAAGCGAATGTAACAGTAACTGTTTCTCACGATGGAACAGCTAAAGTTCTTGTAGCAACTGTTGGCGATATCGCTGATAAAGAGTTCAACAACGTCGTAACTCCTCCAGAAGAACCTAAGTTCCAACCAGAGAAATACGTTGTTTCTGAAGAGAAATTCGATATCACAGGCGACAAGCTCGTTGACGATGACAAAGAATTGGCAGATAAGTACGCAGATACAAATGCCAACCCATATGCGGATGATGCATCAAACAACGAAGCTCAAAACTTGAATACGAAGACTGTTAAACGTGGCGATAAATTGGTATATCAAGTATGGCTTGATACAACTAAATTTGACGCAGCTAACAAGGACAACATCCAATCAGTAGGAATCTCAGATGACTACGATGAAACTAAGTTGGATCTTGATTCTACTAAGATCAAAGCTTACGATTCAGTAACAGGTGATGATGTCACAGCTAAATTCGATATCACAGTTGAAGGTGGAGTAATTACTGCAACCCTTAAAGCTGGCTTCACGAAGTCACTTGGCGATGCAGAAAACACTCAAATCATTGACACAACTAAATTCGCCTTCGGACGTTACTACAAGTTCGACATCCCAACAACAGTGAAAGCTGATGTACCTGGCGGAGTAGATATCGAAAACACTGCGGCTCAAGTAGTCAACTACTACAACCCAACTACTAAGAAAGTTGAAAAACCTGAAAAACCAACTGAAAAACGTGTAAACAACGTTCCAGTTGAAGTGGAATTCAACTTCACTAAACGCTTGGAAGGCCGTGAGCTTAAAGAAAACGAATTCAGCTTCGTTCTTAAAGATTCAGAAGGTAAGACTCTTGAAACTGTAAGCAACGATGCGGCTGGTAACGTTAAATTCTCTAAACTTGAGTTCAAGAAAGATCAAGAAGGTGTTCACAACTACACAGTAGAAGAAGTTAAAGGAAGCGACGCAACCGTTACATACGACACAATGAAAGCGAATGTAACAGTCACAGTGAAACACGACGGAACAGCTAAAGTTCTTGTAGCAACTGTTGGCGATATCGCTGATAAAGAGTTTAACAACCGTGTAACTCCTCCAGAAGAACCTAAGTTCCAACCAGAGAAATATGTCTTGAATGAAGAGAAATTCTCAATCACTGACAACAAGCTTCTTGATGATGATTCTGAGTTGACTGATAAATATGGTGAAACAAATACCAATCCATATGTAGATGGAACAGACAACAACGAAGCTCAAAACATCAATACTAAGTCTGTTAAACGTGGTCAAAAACTTTACTACCAAGTATGGCTTGATACAACTAAATTTGACGCAGCTAACAAAGACAACGTTCAATCTGTAGGAATCACTGATGACTTTGATGAAACGAAAGTTGATGTGGATGCTTCAGCTATCAAGGCTTACGATTCAGTAAGTGGAGCAGATGTAACAGACAAGTTCGACATCAAGGTTGAAAATGGTGTGATGACTGCAACTCTTAAAGCTGGCTTCACTAAGTCACTTGGAGACGCAGAAAACACTCAAATCATTGATACAACTAAATTCGAATTCGGACGTTACTACAAGTTTGACATCCCAGCAACAGTGAAAGCTGATGTTAAAGGCGGAGTAGACATCGAAAATACTGCGGCTCAAGTAGTTAACTACTACAACCCAGTAAGCAAGACTGTTGAAAAACCAAACAAACCAACTGAAAAACGTGTAAACAGTGTACCAGTTGAAGTAGAATTCAACTTCACTAAACGTTTGGAAGGTCGTGAGCTTAAAGCTAACGAATTCAGCTTCGTTCTTAAAGATTCAACAGGTAAAGTTGTTGAAACTGTAACGAACGATGCATCTGGAAACGTTAAGTTCTCAGCTCTTGAATTCAAGAAAGAACAAGCAGGCGTTCACAACTACACTGTTGAAGAAGTGAAAGGTACTGATGGAACTGTCACTTATGATGAGATGAAAGCAGTAGTAACTGTAGAAGTTAAACATGACGGAACAGCGAAAGCTCTCATCACTAACGTAACTGATCCAGCAGACAAAGAGTTCAACAACAAGGTGACTCCACCAGAAACTCCTGAGTTCAATCCAGAGAAATATATTCTTAATGAAGAGAAATTTGATATCACTGGAAATAAACTCCTTGATGATGATAAAGAGTTGACTGATAAAGTAGCTGATACCAACAAAGATCCATATGTGGACAAAGTTGATAATAATGAAAAGCAAAATATCAATACTCAAACACTCCATAAGGGTGATAAGGTTGTTTACCAAGTATGGTTAGATACAACTAAATTCACTGAAGCTCACAATATTCAATCTGTTGGTATTACAGATAAATATGATAGCGAAAACTTGGATGTTAACGTATCTGAAATTAAGGCTTATGATTCAGTAACTGGTGAAGATGTAACAGCTAAGTTTGATATCTCAATTGTGGATGGTGTCATTACTGCTACATCTAAGGCTGACTTGACTAAGTCACTTGGAGATGCAGAAAATACTCAAGTAATCGACACTGCTAAATTAGCATTTGGACGTTACTACAAGTTTGATATTCCAGCACGTATCAAGGGAACTGCTAAAGAAGGTGTAGGCATTGAAAATACAGCTTCTCAAATTGTTCACCAATATGATCCAACTAAGAAATCAGTTGAAAAACCAGAAAAACCAACTGAAAAACGTGTTGTTAATATTCCAGTGAAAGTTGAATTCAACTTCACGAAGAAATTGGAAGGTCGTGCGTTGAAAGCTGGTGAATTCAGCTTCGTATTGAAAGACAAAGATGGTAACGTGATTGAAACCGTAAGCAATGATGCTGAAGGTAAGATCAAGTTCTCAGCTCTTGAATTCAAACGTGGTCAAGAAGGTACTTATATCTATCATGTAGAAGAAGTGAAAGGTACAGAGGCTGGAGTTGAGTACGATAAGATGGTAGCGACTGTTGGAGTTACTGTAACTAAGGAAGGTAAAGTGTTGACCCTTACTTCACAAATGCCTGAAGATACTGAGTTTAACAACAAGGTAACACCACCAACACCACCAACACCACCAACACCACCAACACCACCAACACCACCAACACCACCAACACCACCAACACCACCAACACCACCAACACCACCAACACCAGTAACACCACCAACACCACCAACACCACCAACACCACCAACACCAGTAACACCACCAACACCACCAACACTGCCAACACCGCCACACGCCAACACCACCAACACCGCCAACACCACCAACACGCCAACACCACCAACACCACCAACACCAGTAACACCACCAACACCAGAAAAACCTAAAGGTCCTGAGTTGCCAAACACTGGTGAACAATCTAAATCTGGAATTGCTGCACTTGGTGCTGCACTTGGTCTTGTAGGACTAGGTTTGGTTGCGAAACGCAAAAAAGAAGATGAAGCTTAATATTTCTAGTTTTCTAGAATGATTCAAGATTTATCTTTGAGTATCTAAACCAAAAGATATTCTAAAGTTGGTTATACATTTTATTAAATAAGTGTATGTAATCGCAAGAAGAGAGGTTAATGCCTCTCTTTTTGTTTTTATAATTTATTTAAGAAACCGAAAAACTTTGAATAAAAATAAAACTTTAAAATTAATTAAACAAATGGTCAGTAATTGTATATTTTTTTAAATAAGTATGATATAATTTGATTAAATAATCAAATGTTTTCTGATCTTAAAGGAGGTTATTATGAAGCATAAATTGTCTAAATGTTTAACATTTTTTTTAATGTTTTTGCTAATAGGCTTATCAATAGTTAAATTAGCAAAAGACAGTTCAAGCAGATTCGGTGACGGGTTATAATCTTGATACTAAGATTATTCATGAGAGATCTGGTCTTGAATTGAGTGATGATGTGGAAGTTATTGCTGGGGAACGTTTAATCGCAACTTATCAATTAACTTTTCCAGATAGTCAGAGTATCTCTGAGAATGATCAATTGATTTTAGATATTCCTAGAGAGCTCAGATTGATTACAAATTTGACCTTTGACGTTACAAATAGTAAGGGCACGAAGGTTGGTATTGCTCAAACAGATCCTAGTACAGGAAAAGTTACAGTAACTTTTACAGATTATTTTGCTAAGAGACCTGAGAATAAAGAGCTTTCTTTACAGTTTAATTTAACTATTAATCGAGAAGTCGTTAAGGAGAGTCAACCAGTTACTGTTACCATTGGTCATAAGACTTATAGTTTCAAGTACAAACAAGATAGTGGTGAAGCAGGCGACTATGAAATGAAATACGGTTATCAAGATGATACAGATCCAAGTATTATTAAGTGGCGTATTCTCTTGAATGCCAATCAAGATATGATTCGTGGGATGACAATTACGGATACTTTTGGTAATGGACAAACCTTAATTCCTGAGAGTTTTCGTGCAGTTCGTTATGCAACACAACCAACAAAAATTCGTAACGAAGCTCATATTCTCACGTTAGAGCCATCAGATAACTTTTCAAACAAGGCAGTATTCACTAAAAATGCTCAAGGAGGAATCACAGGCTTTACGATTCCATTTGGAGATAACTATCATTGGGCAATGTATATTGAATACTCTACTAAATTACCAGATGGAGTTCCTGCGGGTTCATTAGTATCGAATAATTTAGCATGGTCTGCAACAAACTTTAAGACACGTAGTATGGTACGTGAAGTCCGTCTAGAGTCAGGATCAGGTTTTGGTAACGCAGAAAAATCAGAATCAGTTATCTTAAAGGCTCACAAAACTTTAAAAGGGAAAAAACTAGAAAAAGATCAGTTTAACTTTGCACTTTATGATGCTGCAAACCCTAGTGAACCCCTTCAAATTGTTAAAAATGCTGAAGATGGAAGTGTAACCTTCAATGCGATTAAGTATAAAAAAGAAGGAGTTTACAACTATATCATTCGTGAAGTTATTCCTGAAAGCACTAATAATTACGATTATGATAGTCATGAACTAAAGGTTACTGTAACAGTAACGGATGATGATGGTATCAAAATGGGAACAGTGTCTTACGGTGATGAGGAAACTACATTTACCAATACTTATCGAGGAACTACAAGTATAAAAGGTAAGAAAATATGGGATGATGCTGATAATAAAGCTGGCGTCCGTCCAGATGCTATAACTGTTCGTCTCTTGGCTAATGGTAAAGAAGTAGCAAGTAAATCTGTTAAATCAGAAGATAATTGGAACTTTACATTTGATCAGCTACCTGAAAATGATGCTGAAGGAAAGGCAATTGTTTATACTGTAGCAGAAGACAAAGTTGAGGGGTATACGACAGAAATAGATCAGACAAACTATATCATCACTAATACACATGTCCCTAATATTCCAGATACTCCTGAAGTGACAGAATTAAAAGTCAGCAAGATTTGGGAGGATGCTGATAATAAAGCTGGGAAACGCCCAAATAGCATTAAGGTACAACTCTATGCTGATGGAAGTAAAGTAGGGCAAGAAGTTATTTTGAACGAAGATAATAATTGGACTCATACTTTTACAAATCTTCCGAAATATTTAGCAGGAAAAATGATTAGCTATACAATTAGTGAAGTCAATGTTCCTGAGGGATATGTATCAAAAAAAGTTCGAGATAATGAAACGAACCTAGTTTTGATTAATACCTATCAACCACCAGTACCTCCGGGTCCAGTAACGCCTCCAGGCCCAGTAACACCTCCAGGTCCAGTAACACCTCCAGGTCCAGTAACACCTCCAGGTCCAGTAACGCCTCCAGGTCCAGTAACACCACCAAGTTCAGTTACACCTCCAGCACCAGGAACATCATCAACGCCTGAAAAGAAAAAGGCTAATGAGTTACCGAAAACAGGTGAACAGAAAACTACAGTTTTAATTGTTTTAGGAGTAGCGCTTGGTTTAGTTGGATTGAGTTTGGTTGCTAAACGTAAAAAATAATATAAGAAAAAGAAACATTTTCCAAAATATAATCAGGAAGTGTTTCGGATATAAGATTTAAGAGAGGACGTCAAACTCCTCTCTTTTTTGAGTAGGTAGACCTATCAATTGATTTCTTTTAGTATATTTATATTTTTCAACAAAAAAATAAAACCGTTTTCACTTGACAAAAATTGGTCTATACCATATAATAAAATAAAGAATATGGAGGACAAAATTATGAAAGTTATTCAAGTGGAAAATCCAATTGAAGGTGGAAAAGTTGCTTTTGATATCTTAAAAGAAAAATTGGAAAACGGTGCACAAACATTGGGACTTGCAACAGGAAGTAGCCCTCTGGAATTTTATCAACAAATCGTTGAGAGCGATCTTGATTTTTCAAATCTTACAAGTGTGAATTTGGATGAGTACGTAGGCCTTGATGGGGACAATCCTCAATCATACCGTTACTTCATGCAAGAAAATTTATTCAACAAGAAACCATTTAAAGAAAGTTTCTTGCCACGTGGCGTCAAGGATAATGCAGAAGCAGAAGTAGAACGCTACAACCAAATTCTTGCTGACCATCCAGTTGACCTACAAATCTTAGGAATTGGTCGCAATGGTCATATTGGCTTTAATGAACCAGGCACACCATTTGATAGCCAAACTCACCTTGTAGAGCTTGACCAGTCTACTATCGAAGCTAACGCACGCTTCTTTGAGAAGATTGAAGATGTTCCAACACAAGCCATTTCAATGGGGATTAAAAACATTTTGGATGCTAAGTCTATCCTTCTATTTGCTTATGGTGAATCAAAAGCAGAGGCTATCGCTGGAACTGTTGAAGGTCCTGTGACAGAAAGTCTACCGGCAAGTAGCTTGCAAAACCATCCAGATGTGACCATTATCGCCGATGCAGCAGCACTCAGCTTGTTAAAAGAAAATAAGATTTTAATCATTAAAGACCATTCGATCCTATGGATTGGGTGGTTTTTGGTTTGGATATGTTCAAAAATGAATACAGTTTGTCTGAAAGTGGTACAATAGTTCTAATAGAAGAGTGCGTGATAGATTTTCCCGTGAAAAGAAGAATATATAATCCTCATTTTTAACAATTAAAAGGAATGATTTGGGAGAATTTTCATTTTTTCTTGACAATTTTCTTCATTCCGTGTAAAATAGAATAGATCTTGAACTTGAAGGGAGTGAAAAATGTCTAAAAACAGTAGTACGTAAGAATGAATCTCTTGACGATGCTACTTCGTCGTTTTCAAACGTGCAGTTACTAAAGCTGGTACTCTTCAAGAAACACGCAAACGTGAATTCTATGAAAAACCTTCTGTAAAACGTAAACGTAAATCAGAAGCAGCTCGTAAACGTAAAAATTCTAATTAATAAGAAAGGCTAGACAGTCTAGTCTTTTT
>BNJS01003086.1_pt1 | contig 12850 bp, 16 predicted proteins | sample 8540461 | NCBI WGS metagenome assembly BNJS01 (sample SAMD00202454, study PRJDB9452) | human saliva metagenome | isolation source: human saliva | place: Japan
TAAATTATTCTTTTTACAAACATCGTTTGTTATCTGTATTATAAACAAAGGTGTGATTTTTAATCAATATATTTTAAGCATATATGTTAAGTGCTTAGGTATTAGACTTGTTGGTATGTGGATTTTCATACTAAAAAAATAAAACGACCAACAAGAATAGAAACGCTTTGTATGGTCGTTTTTCTTTTTGCTTTGTTACCTCAAGTACCGAATCGGTTTGCGATATTATCAGCAATGTATAGTTCTATAATTATCAATGAGCGAATTCAAATCTTCAATACATCTTTTTATATCATTCGATGTAGTTGATTTATCAATTAGTCCTGCTGATGAATGAGACATTGGATTTGCGTTTCTTAACTCATGCGCACGCTTGATTATTTCTTCGGCACCGACAATCTCTTTTATAAAAAGTCTTAAATGCCTGCTCTTTGTAAAAAAACCTTTTATAGTTTGGTTTCTTGCGAGTAGGTTCATAATTATAGTAGAATGCTAAATCAGCTGTAAAACGGTCAAAGTAGTTTTTATAAAATGCATATTCCGCCAATGCATTATGTCTTTTTTTCTCCACCCAATACATGAAATATAGGAAGTATGCTTTCCAGTCCTTATCAATAATTTGTAGATAATCATTAATACTCTTATTACGAAGTGTGGATAAAAAGCTATTTTCACAACAGTAATAGTAATAATTCTTAAGATTTGTACTATTTTCATTTAGAACATGGAGCAAATCAATATGTCGGAATTCACTTTGAATTAAATATGATATAGCAATTGTCGTGTCATATGAATTCCAGAGTCCTTTTCGATTACGTTGAAACAACTGATTAAGCAATGCTTTTATAGCAGACGAATTTTGAGTCTTCATTATCATTATAGATAAACGTTTTTGGATCTATACTAATGAAAGAAACATCTGTGTTAATTAATTTACATATTGTGGATGTTACTTTGCTATCTTGAATTACTTCCTCGCATTCGTAAATATAATGGTTATAAACTTCTGTTGGTGTAATTTCAATATCATCACTGCTAAAGTACTGTTCAATCATCAAATTGTAGTGTTCAACATCAATGTAATCAGTTCTAAGTGCTAATAAAAGAGAATCTAGGAACTCTTGGAACTTACCCTCAAACAACTCCTCAATATCATGCTGGATACCATTGAAATATTCATCATATAATGATTTTTTAAGTTCATCATTGATTTTTATTGCAGGTTTCAGACAACACTTCTTTGCGTTAAGAGACAATCCGTACTCTTTTAAAATTGAAGAATACTCGTTTCTAATCTGATTGTATGCATCATGTAACTTGACAATATTATGGGAAGAACTTACCAAAATATACATATCATCAACATATCGAATGATTTTGAAATCACTGATACAATCTATTTTCTCTTTAATAAACTGGTATATTCGATTATCTATTTCGTCCATATACACAATTGTTGCTAAATATGAAGACGCAGTGCTGTTTTTCTATTGTTGAGAATTTCCCATCTCCGCAGCATAACAACAATTCTTTTATCATTTTCAATTGAGTAGGAGTGAAGCAAACATCTGCTAAATTACTTCTTTTGTCAATTTGATCAATAAGAATATCGAGGTTTATATTCGGGAAGAAGTTAGTAATATCAGTTTTAATAAAATACTGGCAGTCTGAAATGTGTGCATTTATCAGCTTGTAAAACTCGTCATAATCCTGCTTATACTTCGCACGCATATAGTCATAGTTTCCTGCATAAAAAGCATCAATATTCATATTTCTTACAGTTTGATAATGATTAGATATTTCTTTGCCTATAGCTTGTAATACCAAATACAAAACTGGAGATAAGAGACTTGAATCTCTAAAGCTCCCATCTCCCTTTTGAAGAAAGTTTTCGGATTGATGCATTGCTTCCGGAAACAATACAAATGCAGCTTTTCTTATGTATTTTTCAAAGAACTCTTCACTAGCAATATATTCTTCCTCATCTGCAGTGATTTTCGAAAAAGGAAACCACTGCAAACAGGACTTTTTACTACCTTCACTTAACTTAAAATACATTTGGCATGTCTGCTTCCACGTATCATATGTAATTCCAAACATACCTTGTACCTCTCCTTTATCCCGCGATTACATCTTCGATAATCTGTTTGACTTTCTTATTGCTTAACTGTGTATGGAATGAAACAGTATACCCATCAATAGTGAGCTGTTTAAAGAAAGTCTCAGCACATTTTATTTTAGCATCTTCAATTCCACGAAGTGTGGATTTGTTTTCTACCAGTTTTGTTTCTACTACAATATTTAATTCCTTAGTTCCGTCTTTATGCTTAACAACATACATAAAGTCTGGGCTATAGTTTTCGCCGACTATCGTAGGAATAGCAACGCTCGATTTTGGAATTTTTCCGTATACTACAACCTCATCAATATCAGTCATGATATTGGCTTTTTCAAGAGGTGAGTCAAAAACAATCTTATCATATAGATATTGTCAGAAGGTGTGCCTTCAGCAAATTTAGTACCTACGTTTCCTTGCTTGATAACATCTCTAGGTGAACCGTCTTTATATGTTAAGGCTGTCTCTGTTACAGGTTGGGCAGAACGTTTATACTTGAAGCGAGTTTGCATTTTCTCAATACGCCAATCTGTAAAAGCAGATACAATATTTGCTACAGAATACTCATTTATGTATTCTTCAGGAATGTCCTTCTCCTTAGAAAGTTCACACATAGCTTTGTGAATTTCAGTAATAGAAATGCTTGTCTGTTGGCTGATTCTTTTCAAAAACTCATTATAAGGAATAGGGCGTTTAACTGAATAAGACACCCCAGATCCGTCGTTTATGGTTATATTATTTCCATCTAGTGCAATCTCATTCCTATGGCTATATAATGTAATATTCCCAAAAATTCCATTCGTGTTTAAAATATCGTTCAGTGCCTGAGGAATCTCCTTTGTTAAGTCAGCATCATAAAACAAATAATATTTGTGATTGATGCGTTCCCACAACTCTTTTAGTTCAGAGTATGCCGCTTTTCTTATATGAATTACTTCTTTCTTATTCTTGTTGACATCAGTGACCTTGTTGCTGCCTACTCCTGAAGTAAATTCAGGATAATCAAAATAAAAAGCATCACTGTTTTCAGTGCGAATTTCATAGTTACGATTGATGTATTTTTTCATCATCAAATCCATAAATAAATCATCTGGGTCAACGCCTCGCTCTTTAGCCACTTTATCCAATGCCTCTTGTGAAAGTGTTAATGTTTCTGGTAACTCACCATTTATTTCTTCAACAAGTTTTTGAGCAAAATCTGCTTCTGTAAAATCTACAATGTAATTAAGCTTAAACTCCTCGTTAGAGATACGGTTACCATTTTCATCGACAGGAAGACGAAGTCCACGACCGACTTCTTGCAGTTTGCTATTATCACTTCCGCTAGAACGCAATTTGACAATTGTAAATACGTTAGGATTGTCCCAGCCCTCTTTAAGCGTCCATTTAGAAAATAGGAATCTTCTTGTATTGAAAGAACCATCTCTTTTGCGTAGGGAAATAAGCCCTTTCTTGTTGTGAAGAATATCAGCAACTTCATTTGCAATAGCTTCATCTGAATTGCTGTTATCTTGTGCGAAATATCCTGCATGGCAAGCAGAGATATCAGCTTTACTTGCTTCAAGGTAGTCTTTATATTCTCGCTCACTATTAGGAAGTGTGCATAGTAATTCTTCAATTTTTTCAAGTAGAAGTTTTTCAAACATCAATTTCAAATATGCTTCTTTTCCATTATCGGAATCGCGATATGATGTAATATCATCTATGAAAAATAGTGCTAGAGTTTTAATTTTAAATTGCCTACCAGAGAAATTCTGACGCTCTGTTTCAAAGTGCCTCTGAATTGCTAATTTCAACATTTGTTCTTGGTATGATGAAGAGTAGACATCAGTATTAAACTCTTCTCCTTTGAATTTAATCTGCCCATTTACAAGCTCAATGAAATTTTTCCCTATCGCACTAATTGTTAAACCCTCAAAGGCTGAATCAATAACAGATAACGAATCCCCTGTTGCAAGAGTATATGTTTTTGTTTCTTCTCCCCGTTTTTTGAATTGGAATGTAGCAGAAGTTTTTGATTCCACCGATAGCAATTTGACCTTTTCTTCTTTTTTTGATAAAGGTTCAAAATGTTCCTTTGCAATACCTTTAATCAAGTTTAGATTAAAGGAATCGCAAGCATTTAACTCATACACAAGATTATTAAAATCCTTGAAAGTTACTTTGTCTTTGCCTTTCCCAACAGTTATATCCGGGAAGGTTGCACCGTAACGAATAATCATCTGTGGACATATTTCCTCAACAATAGCTTTGTAAGCTTTTTGGTCACGAGAAAATCTATGAGGTTCATCAATTATTACAACAGGCTTTGTTGCCTTTAATGCATCAAAGGGTCTGTAAAATCCTTCTACCAAGTAATCATAATCTGATCTAGTAAGCATCTTACCATTTGTTAACAGTTGCATATTAACAAGTAGTACATATATTTTATTTGAATTCTGATATGATCCAGTTACAAAATCACGGACCGCAGAAGGCATAGCTAAAAAGCCTTTTTTCTGTTTCTTCGGACTTTCTAATACGCAAAGTTCTATATCACAATTATATCCACACGCATCGGAAAAATGATGTTTTACATAACTATCATCAATAAACTGTGAGGTTCCAGCTTTTATAGGAAGAGATGGTACAGCAATAATGAACTTATTAAAGCCAAACCTTTTATGCATCTCATATATCGTTTGGGTATATACATAGGTTTTACCAGTTCCTGTTTCCATCTTAATATCAAGGTTCAAATAATCTCCATCATCACGACATCCTCGATATTCTGCACGGATATTCTTCTGAACTTCAAGCAAGTTATGAATAAGACACTGCTGTTTTCTGTCAAATGTAGGATTCTCATAAGAGAGATGAGGCTTTATCATTGTAATTCCATCAATAGCAGAAATTGTGGCATCAACTGCTTTCTGTTGATGGTCTAATTCTTTTTCTAGTATCAGTTCCAAAACATACACCTCTCTTAATACCTAATATCCATATTGACTTTTAAATTCTTTTCCGAATCACGGAGAATCTTTACATTTGTCTTTAAGTTTTCCATTTCAACATAGTTGAAGCTGTAACCGAAGAGAACTATATTTTGAGGGTTAAATGCTCCTTCTGTATTGTACTTCTCTACAAGGGCTTTTATTGCTTCTTCCGTTAGTCCCGGATTGATAAGGTATAAGTGATTCTCGCACCAATATGCTGTGTATCCTGCAAGGTCAACCATCTTACACTTATTTACAAATCCATAATTATCATGCACTAACCAAGTTGTAAGCACAGTTGCAGTGCCGAACTCATCATATACAGTTGTATCAGTAATAAATCCACTGTTGTCAAATCTCTCAATTTTATCAAGTGTATTTTGGCTAACCTCTGCTAAGGTGTAATGCTTAAAGCCAAGATCGGCTGTAGTGTTTGGATTTTCTTCTTTGATTTTCTTTGTAGAACGTAGGATTCGTTCGATTCCAAGATAATCAAGTGTATGAGGATGATTATTCTTATCTAAAAAGGAAATCAATTTTTTTGCATTTGCTTTGTCCTCACCCGTACTTGTTTCATACTTTACATCAAGGTTTTCAGGTAATTGAATTGAAATCGTTTTAATATTCATACCCCTGCTATTAAGACGCATTGCGGCTTCTGCTGTTGTCGCTGAACCAGAAAAGAAATCAACTACTAGTAAATCTTGTTTTTGTAAGCATGAAAGTAATTTCATGATTAATAACACTGGTTTAGGATAACTCATCAAGGATTGTTCTCCAAATAACAACCGTTGTTCCTCATCGGCATCTTCATTTGATCCCCAACCTGTTTTTTGTAAATTAGAGCTAATAACATCATAAGAGTATCCAGATTTGTCATTATCACCAACACGTAAAAGTAAATCTTTTAAGCCTTTGTTTCTTGGTTCTTTTTACAATTCTTCTTAAATACAAATCACGTGTAATATACAATTCTTTGTTTTAAAGCATATTCAGTCATCGCGTCTTGACCATATCGCCAATTACTCTCGATTTTTTTAATTCTTCAGCTAAAACACCATCTTCTATTACCAAATCTGAATGAAGAACTAAATTCATTGTTGTATCAGAAATGATTTCGCCCGCATTCATACGGAAATTTTTATCTCGGTATTTACTTTCTATTCCTGCAGGAATCACACGGATATCCCTACCGTTAGATGCATTGACACAAGGATAGGTTTCTTCTTCACTGTTAATTTCACCAATTAACCCTGAAAACTCTTCTTTGCGTTTTGCATAAACCAAAATATATTCTTTTATGTTAGTAACGCTATCAGCTAAATAACTGCCTTTTTTCTTTTTCTCCCATACTAATTGCGCAACAAAATTCGTTTCACTAAAAAAATATCATCACATAATAATTTTTAAATTGCCTTGTTCGTTATCATCTATAGAAATAAAAAAATAACCCCATCTTTATCAAGTAGATCTTTAGCTAATTGTAATCTTGGATACATAAACATCAACCACGCTGAATGTGACGCACTGCCTCTGTTTGTCAAATCGAGAATACGCTGTGCTTGTTCCTCGTCAATACTAAGTTTTTCAACAAGATCATCAACAGTAAAGTTAAACTTATCATTATACACAAATCCATCAGAACCTGTGTTGTAAGGTGGGTCGATATATATACACTTTTACTTTTTCCTGCATATGATTTAAGTAGATGTTTCAGACCATCAAGGTTGTCTCCACTAATATATACATTTTCACTTTTGGCATTTTCTGGAAGGTTATTATGGACTTCGTCTGGAACAATTACAGTTTCTGTATCTAGTGATGCCAACATTTTTGAGTAATTTTTACCTAAGAATTTTAATTCATAACCCTCATGTGTAATATCTACTTTGTCATTTAAAAACTCAGAAAATCTTACCATGTCAAAAACGCCATTAGCGTTGAAACACGAGGGAAAATGTTCTTTTAAAATATTTATCTCTTTTTGATTTGGCGTAACCAATTCATTTGCTGTCATTATGTCTCTAATCATTTTTGATTTTTTTCCTCCACTTTGTAATCAAGCCAAGCTTCCTCTATAGTATCTTAATGAATATTATTCTCTAAGCAAAATTCATTAATGCTCTTCTTTTGCTTTAATATCTCAAAATATAGCGTTATTATAACATAAAATTATGAATTTTTTTCTGCCTTCTATATGCAACTATTATTCTATCGGCTTAGTATTTTAAACCTGTACTTATATCCCCAACAAAAAGGTATAACTAGTAAATCTACTAATTATACCATTTTTATTTATACTGAATTAGTTCCCTAGGCGAAGCTTCTAATCAATTCTTTATGTTTTTTTAAAATTGTCTTATCAATCGCGTGGCACAACCAATATTCTTATTGCGTTTAGCACTGCCAAAATCAAAACGCCTACATCTGCAAAGATTGCAAACCACATATTTGCTATACCTACAGCTCCAAGTATTAGGCATGCTACTTTGATGCCTATGGCGAAAACTATGTTCTGTCTTACAATGCTCATGCACTTCTTTGATATTTTGATAGCTTTGGAAACCTTCCTTGGGTCGTCATCCATAAGTACGACGTCTGCTGCTTCAACGGCTGCATCTGACCCCATGGCTCCCATGGCGATTCCGATATCTGCACGTGATAGCACTGGCGCATCGTTTATTCCGTCTCCAACAAAGGCAACCGCATCCTTGCTTGATGACCTAGAAGCCATAAGCTCCTCTATCTTATCTACCTTATCTCCTGGAAGAAGTTCACTATATACCTCGTCGATTCCAATGCTCTTTGCCACTTCATTTGCAGTGGTTCTATTGTCTCCTGTGAGCATTACAGTTTTTCTGATGCCTTCGGCTTTTAGCTTTGAGATAGCATCGACGGTTTCTTCCTTTACAAGGTCAGAAACTACGATATATCCTGCATATTTACCATCTATGGCAACATGAATTACTGTTCCTGGCTCAGTAACATCGTCGCATTCAAGCGATATGCTCTTCATCAGCTTTGCATTACCTGCGTAAACATCAAATCCGTTAATTTTTGTTCTAATGCCATGTCCTGCAAGCTCCTCTGAATCCGAAACCTGACAGTCATCCTCTATATTTGCTGCATTTCTGAGGGCTAGCGCTACCGGATGCTTAGAGTACATTTCTGCGTGAGCTGCATAGTGAAGCAGCTCCTCTTCGCTCATGTCCTTTGCTACAACCTTTGATACTGCGAAGACTCCCTTTGTTAGAGTTCCTGTCTTATCGAATACGACAGTCTTAACATCCGCAAGCATCTCCATATAGTTTGAGCCTTTGATCAAAATTCCCTGCGAGCTAGCGGCTCCGATTCCACCGAAGAAGCTCAAAGGAATGCTGATAACTAGGGCACATGGACAGCTTATTACAAGGAATGTAAGTGCTCTATAAACCCAGACGCTCCATGCTGCTGGACTTCCCATCATCATCAAAACCACAGGTGGTAAAATTGCAAGCACTATGGCACTGAAAACTACTGCTGGAGTGTAGACTCTAGCAAACTTAGTTATGAAGTTCTCAGATCTAGATTTTCTTGAGCTTGCATCCTCAACTAGCTCCATAATTCTTGCTACAGTTGAGTCACTGAACTCCTTAGTCGTCTTTATCTTAAGAACGCCGCTGGTATTGATACAACCGCTGATTACCTGATCACCAGCGCAGACATCCTGAAGCATGCTTTCGCCCGTCAGAGCGCTAGTATTTTGAGGCTTGATTCGCCTTCTACAACCACACCGTCGATAGGAACCTTCTCACCAGCTAAAACTGTTATCACCGTGCCGACCTCTACGTCCTCAGGATCGACCTGCTCGAGCGTATTTCCCACCTCTATATTTGCGTACTCAGGCATGATATCTATCAAATCGCTGATGTTTCTACGACTTTTGCCAACGGCATAGCTTTGGAAAAACTCACCAATCTGGTAAAACAACATTACGGAAATCGCCTCGAGGTAGTCATCCCCATCGATGAATGCGATGATGAATGCTCCTATTGTCGCGATGGTCATCAAAAGATTCTCATCAAATGGCTGCCTGTTAATTACACCTTTGAAGGCCTTGATAACTACGTCATAGCTGACAATAATGTATGGCACCACATAGAGAACTAGCTTTATAATTCCACTTGATGGAATAAAGTAGACCGCTACGGTGAGCACTATCGATACTAAAATTCTTATCAAATTTTTCTTCTGTTTCTGATTCATAATTGGCCCTTTAGAATAATCTAATACTATCTGATTTAAATGTAAACTTCGCAGTCACTCTCTACTTTTTTGCAGCTCTTTCTAACTTCTTGCATTACAGCACTTTTCGTCTGCACCATCTTCAAACTCAACCTTCATCTTTTTGCATCATGAAGTTGATGTTTGCATCCTTAACTCCAGTTGTATTCTTAGTAACTTCTTCCATTTTGCTTGCACAGTTTGCACAATCCACTTCGATTTTTGTATGTCTTTTTCATGGTATTTCTCCTTGTTTTATTAAGAGTTTATTTAATCATCATATCTATTGTACCCAAGTTTTTGTCTAATTTAACAGAGGAAATTTGATTTTTGCTTGAAAATTTTGTTCCATCTCTCTATACTCATATTAACACCCTTAATTTAAGGAGGAAATCATGAAACACGATGAAATCAAAATACCACACGACCACGGTCAGGATTACGAAAAGCTCCTAGAGCAAATGCCTGATTCAGATACAATCAAATCCGTTTCTGATTTATTAAAGCAGCTCTGCGATCCAACAAGACTTCGTATTTTTCTGGCTTCTATGTCACTGTGAGGGAGTGCGTTATAAATATTGCTGCCTTCATGGATATGAGTAGCCCCGCGGTTTCACACCATCTAAGACTTCTCAAGACAAGTGGGCTAATCGAATCTAGGCGAGATGGCAAGGAGATGTACTACAGCGCTGCAAAGACTGACGCAGCAATGTCTCTTCATCGCATAATCGAAAAGATTGCTCACTTAACCTGCCCTGGCTGTGAATTTCATGAGCATCATGGGCATCACGAAAATCACGAGGATTTATAGAGATTAGCGCTACGCCTTGGTAATTCCGAGGCTTTGCGTGCGTAAATATAGCGAGGTTGCAAAGAATTGAGGTAGATACCTCCATTTTATTTATCAGTATTTAAATTATCTATATCTGTATTTGATATATCTGTCTTAAAAGCTCAATTCCTTGATCTTGTGAGAATTCCACACCCAATGAATTAATATTTAAACTTTCTTCCTGAATACATGATAAGAAAGAATATATTGTATCTTTAACTGCACCCGTTGTCTTTACTTTCGCTCCAGCAGGAACAATCTGAAGAAGTCGGAATACATCATATTTATGTTTTCTTAGATCTTTACTGTTCACGTGCTCACCTACACGCTTTTGTTCTTTCAAGTTCAACCATGCATACATCTTAAACGGTATAATATATTCTGCACATAAAACACTTATTCCATTAATGCTTTTTCTTCCATCCATCATAAAGTTATAGAAATCGTCGTTTAGCATGATTGCTGAAAGGCTTGATACATCATCATCAATATAAATAGGAACAACCCCAGATTCAATCTCAAGATGATAATCTGGCTTTCTTGAAACAACTCTATCTGTACTGGATAACCTTTTCTTGGCTCAGTAAATCGATAGAAATGAGCCTTATCACTCCGTTTCCATCCGCAGCGATAACCACCTTCTTTAAAAGCTGTTATTCCCATTACTGCCATTTTATTTCCTCCAACATTCGCTCCAGTTCCATCTCAACACGTTCGTCTTTTTCTTCACGTAGAATGCAATATAAAGAAATTGGATCAACATTACCATTCTTAGCAAAAAGTATAGGTGAATACTTCCATCTTTCTAAACGCACATAGTCCAACTCTCTTTCGAGCTGTGGATCCACCTCAATAAATCTTTTTGGTAATTCAGTATTTTTCCATGTCGCAAGTGTTTTAATTTGCGGTGGATTCAACATGGTTAAATTGCTCAAAGCCAATTCTCCAGACGCAGGAAAATCCATGCATTCCCCTTCCTTAATGTATAATGTCTGCTGGATTGGGTTTATAAGATAAGGCTTTCCTAATTCAAAATATTCTCCACCAGATAATGTCCTTTTGATAAACACGGATGTTCCTACAAACTCTTCTTGCAAAACTCCAATAGCTTTTAGCTGCTTAGAGGCTCGGGTAATTGTGGTATTTGTTACACCCAACTTTTTTGCTGCATCGCTTTTACTGAATCTGGTCCCTTTTTTACTGTAAGCCAACATCAAGAACAAAGCCTGTGAAATCGGTGTAAACTTATCTACTTGCAAAATTGAATTATCACGAAAATAATTTTGTAACATTACTCCTAAAAATGGAAGATAGATTTGTTTGGGTAGGCTAACAAAAGGAATTCCCTTTTGAATCATAGCATCCCTCTGATAACGTGAAATATTATTGATAGAAAAAGCAGCGTTCATTTTAAAGTGTGATTGATATAATCCGAGTTGCTTTTCTAATTTACTCACTTTAAAGTCTGTTCCACTTGGTAATTCAATAAGTAGAAAATCTACACCATTCCTATGCACATGATACAAATCTCTTTAACGATAAATAAAGGGGAAGTCCTTCTTTTTCTTTTTATCTCATAAAACTCTAACTGCATATGTAACTGTTTATCTAGTTCATAAATCATAAAGCACCTCTTAACTCCTTTTTTTATATATTAACTTTATTTTTAGTTAATTGTCAATATTTAAGTTAATTATCTCTTCTTTCCAACTATCACAAAAGCCACTGATTGCAATCTATTATGCACTCATTTTGTCGTACATACCATTTGCATTCAGCGGCTTTTTATTTGTCTCATCGCCAAATCTCTAAGCATTTGGCTCTTTATATATTAATTTTTATCTCTCTACCTGTTGATTTGTGCTCTATGCACTTAACGCCTGAAGCCTTGAACATCAGCTTTGATGCCTTTGTTGCAGACTCATCTGCATACTTGTCGCTACCATAGACAACGGTCTTGATTCCTGCCTGAATTATTGCCTTTGCGCACTCGTTACAAGGGAAGAGCGTAACGTATAGCTTTGCTCCCTCTAGACTTCCACCTCTGTAGTTAAGTATCGCATTTAGCTCTGCGTGTGTCACATAAAGATATTTGATTCCAAGAGCATCATCTGAGCTTCTATCCCATGGAAACTCATCGTCTGAACAGCCCTTAGGAAAGCCGTTATATCCCATAGATAGAATTTTATTGTCTTCGCTGACTATACACGCACCTACCTGAGTGTTTGGATCCTTGCTCCTCATACCCGAAAGCGCTGCAACTCCCATGAAATATTCATCCCAAGTTATGTAATCTGTTCTTTTCATCTTCAATCTCCCTTATCAAAACTGCTTCTTTGATAAACTTTAATATGAACGCTGAGGATTTTCAAGTGGAAATTGTAAATTTGTTATCTATATGATTTTAAATATTATGTATAGGGAATTTTTTTCGTTTTGCTTGCAATCCATATCTCTAATCGGATATAATAATACTAACAGATCCCGCAGGGCCTATGGACTTAATTGTCTACGCATAAATACTGCGGGCCTTTTGTATTCAGGAGTCAAAAATTACTAAGTGGAAATTGTAAAAAAACTATATATCAAAGGTTTCATCTGCTCTTCTCAGCAAAATGTCTATTATCTGCTGATATTCGCCAAGTCCCTTGAGTATGCACTCAA
>BNJS01004204.1_pt1 | contig 12796 bp, 17 predicted proteins | sample 8540461 | NCBI WGS metagenome assembly BNJS01 (sample SAMD00202454, study PRJDB9452) | human saliva metagenome | isolation source: human saliva | place: Japan
ATGGAACTTTTTGCGTCAATTTATTTTACAACTTCCCAAATCATTTTTTTCAGTATGTCGTATCATAGTGTTCCATGAGTTTCGCCATACGCTCATCCATCAACAGTTGGTTGCGAACGAGCGCCCAGTTTGGTATCCTGCGCCCTGACCATTTCTGGTAAAGCTCCTGCACCCGTAAGTACAGCAGCTTGAACACAGCATCCTCGTCCTCGTTCGGGAAAGAACTCTTCTTCGTGACTTTGCGGAAGCTGGAGTTCACGCTCTCGATTGCGTTCGTCGTATACATGACCTTGCGCACGGCGCTGCCGTAAGAACACAGTTGCTCGACATGCGTGAAGTTGTTCTGCCATACGGCGACAGCCCTCGGATAGCCCGCCCAATCCTTCTGGAACTGTTCGAATCGCTCGCGTGCCTGACGAGCATTCACCGCGCCGTATATAGCTTTGAGACCCTTCGTGAAACGACTCCAATCTTTGCGGGGAATATACCGGATGGAGTTGCGAACCAGATGTACGATGCATCGCTGCACGACCACCTGTGGGAAGATTGCTCGTGCACCGTCTTCCAGACCCGTTACGCCATCCATGGAGAGAAAGCCGATGGCTTCCAAGCCGCGCGACTTGAGTTCGTCAAAAACCTGCATCCATGCATGCTTGCTCCCGACACCGTATGTTCATGGTCGGCATAGCCGAGATGGTTTTGCATCTCCCTTTTGAGCGTCGCCTCGAAGATGGGCGCGAAGATGCGTTTGACGACATCCTGGATTTCCTGTGCGTCTTGGGGTTGGTAGGTTTCCATGATCTGCTTGGCGATATTGTCTGCGAGAGTGGGAATCATTTTGCGTTTTGCCATGTTGGAATAAACCCTCCTATGGGATGCCCGGAGCGGGCTCGAACCGTATCAACGAATTTGGCTTTTATACAAACTATTATACACTCTCCAAGAGAAACACCTTGGAGGCCAAGATTTAAGTGATATGTGGTATCAACGGGGAGCAGGTTGTGTTTGATGAGGAGTTATGGAGTGGATTGCTTGATTACATTGTGATTAAGGAGAATGGTGCGGTAGTCGTTGTTTTCAAGGGTGGGATTGAGATTGCGCTTGAGGAATAAATTCTCCATTTATTTATGTACACTTGGAGAAATATGCAAAAATGTACATCATCTGTGCTATACTTTCTGTGTAGCAAGATGAAGGGGTGGCATAGTGATGTACGGTGCGAATAAGAAAAATGCTGAACCTGCTGATTCTGAAGGTACTGCAGGAGCACTCGGATGCAGAGCATCGGCTGATGCAGGGCGAGATCATACGTCTACTGCAGTTACAGTACGGGATTACCTGTGATCGTCGCTCGGTGCGCAGCAACATACAGTCATTGCAGGACATGGGGTACGACATTGCGACGCATGGCGGATGTTGGCTTGTGGAACGGGACTTCGATAATGCCGAGCTGCGCATGCTGATTGACAGCGTGCTGTTCTCGCGAACTCTATCGACGGCGCAGGCAAGGCGACTCGTTGAAAAGTTGAGATCATTCGGCAATCGCTACTTTCATGCGAAAGTAGCACACATTTCTAATCTTCCTGAGCTTTCGCACGCCGATAACAAGCAGGTAATGATCGCCCTCGACGTACTCAACGATGCCATCGAGGAGAAACGCAAGGTGCGGTTCACCTACAACACCTATGGGACGGACTTCAAACTCCATCCGAAACGGAGTGAGCCCTATACTGTGAATCCCTACCAGCTTGCCGCGCACAACGGATGGTACTATCTCATTGGGAATCACGATGCCCACGACAACGTTTCGCACTATCGTGTTGATCGCATCACGGCGATTGAGATGCTGTCCGATGCGGCAAAGCCGAAGAGTGCTGTGCGAGAGTTCGCCCGTGGATTCAGTCTCCCACGCCACATGGCAGAGCATATCTATATGTTCGGCGGCGAGAGCGTCACCGTGAAGCTGCGGACAAACAGCTCCATGATGGATGCACTCGTGGACTGGTTTGGCAAAGACTTCCGCATCATGAAGGAAGAAAACGATCAGATGATTGTCACGCTCTCATGCAATGAGACGGCGATGAAGTACTGGGCACTGCAGTATGGTCTGTATGTTGAGATTCTAGAACCGCAGAGCCTGCGCATGGCAATAAAGGAAGCGGTGCAGCAGATGTCGAGCGTATATGAGGAGGACGTATGAATCTTTGGAACAACATCTACACCTACGGACTGACCCCGGAGGAAACGGAATGGGTACGCAGGACATTTGTGACAGACTTTGGCTATCATCTGTATGAAGCAGAGGAGTTCAGCGACCTGCTTGCATTTTCGGCGATTGGCCTTTTTGTGCAGCCACACGCAATGGACGCAGACGAGCGTGAGATTTTGCTAAACTTTTATCACGAAGCCTATGCGGAGGATAAGAGTCTCGTGATCGTATTCATGGATGAGGTGGAGATTCCTCATGTGCTTGCAGATGCGCCGCTTTTTATCTATGATGAGCATCCTGAACAGACTGCGCAGGTGCACGAGGCACTTGCATTCTGTGCAGGAGTGCGGAATCGTGAGCGGAGTGAGGCTCAGGCGACAATGGTCAATTTTGACGAGGAGGAATGAAGGATATGGAACTCATGGAGCGTTACGAAGTTCTCAAGGCAAAAGTCGTGCGGCGCAGAGAGGAGTTTCGTAGATTGATGAAATATATTGAGCAGGAGACGGCATATCTGACGGCACCTGCTTCGACGCGCTACCATCTCTGTCGGGAGCGAGGCCTGCTTGAACACAGCGTGAATGTCGCAGAACATCTGCTGCGGATCAAGGCAGCTCTCGCCCCTGAGATCAGCGACGAGAGCTGTGTCATTGTCGCACTCCTCCACGATCTCGGCAAGGCGGGAATGCCTGGCGTACCCCAGTATCTGCGCAGTGAACCGGCATCTGGTGAGCGAGCATCGCGCAGTCCGTATCGGTTCAACCGCGACCTCCTCTATCTGAGTGTTCCGATTCGCGGACTTTATCTCGTGGCGAGCAGATTCCCACTGACAGAGGAGGAGGTACAGGCGATCGTCTACCATGATGGGCAATATGTCGAGGACAATCGGAGTGTTGCAGCGCGGGAGGAAAAGCTGACGCTCCTTCTGCAGTATGCGGATAACTGGAGTGGATTCATTGTAGAGAGGGAGTGTGCATGATGGCGCGCGGTGTAAGTAAGACAAAGGTATATGAGGCGATTAAGCAGAGGTGGCTGAATCTCAATCCAGGGAAAGCGGATCGGTTCTGCGAGGGATCCCCGTATTACCTTAAGGAACTTAACGACAATCTTGTCGAACCCATGTATGACCGCGTGCAGCGTTCCTACCAAGCGGGTGCGGGACGTGAACTTGACAAGGATATGCGTGCACTTCACTCTTCTGCGGCAATGACGTACAATCTGTTTGGCAATCGTCCTGCGTATCTGTACGACGGTGAAACATACCGCGCATATACGGTCACGTACGAGAAGCAGCTGACTGCACTCAATCCGACTGCGAAAGCCCATCTCGATGCCTGCCTCTCCCGCAGAGACGAATTGCTGCTCTTTGAGATGAAGATGACAGAGTGGCTGTCGAATTCGCATGACCCGCTGCCGGCATCATATTTCAGCAGTGAGAAGAAATATCCTGATTGGGACTTGTTTGTTGGACTAAAGATGACGCGAGATCTGTTTTATACAAATGCGGGGGAAAAGGGCTATGCTCCACGGGCAAAACATCTGGATACGGCACAGCTCTTTAAGCATGTCTATGCGATCTATAATGCCCTGTTTTACACGGGGGAGCTTCCTCTTACAGAGAAGGTCAAACTCTGTCTCTGTGTATGGACCATCAGAAATCCTTCGTTCGTTGACGATCCTGCGCAGTATGATCTCTATGCAACGGCAGAGCAGGAACTGCACGAGGAGTTCGAGGCATTTCGTTCGCGTCTGAGCGACTTGATCGGGATGATGGAGGATCGCGGTGTTCGGTTCGATGTGGAGCTGTTGACCGTGCGGGAGCTGATTTCTCGCATGCATAAAAGTGATCAACTGAAACGCTATCTTTGCTGATACTGTTATGAGAAGAAAAGAACGACTGAAATGAGAGCGCTTGAATCGGAAATGTTTCGCGATTTGAAGGATTCAAATGGATGTCTGCACGGACTGCTGAATCTTGTGCTTCAGGACACAACGCTGGAGTTCGAAATGCGGGGGGGCACGTTCTGCCAGCATTTACTACCGTGGCGGCAGTATGTTGCGCATCGAGTGGGATGGAACGCAGTATGTGCTGCATTTTGACACGAACTATTGCAGTCATGGACAAAATCTCTCGGAACAGCCGTCCATTGCGGAGGCGATCGAAAAGGCACCGTACTATAAACAGGCGATGGATCGTTGGTTTGCACAGCACCCGAAGTACGAGCGTGAGGTTCAGCAAATTGTTGAGCGCGATAACAATCGCCACGGGAAGATTTCTCATGCGACGGACTACTATATCGTCGACACAGAGTTTGTCTACAAGGATGCGCGTTTTGACATGGTTGCCGTGCACTGGCCGTCAATCGGTGCTGTGCGCAAAAACCTCCATGCGCCGAAGCTGGCTTTCATTGAGATGAAGTATGGTGACGGGGCATTGTCCGGTACGGCAGGTCTTATGAAGCATCTAAAAGACTCTGAACATTTTCGGCAGACGGCTGATCTCCTCGCCATCTGTGACGACTATGCCAAGGTCTTTCGTCAAAAATGCGCGCTCGGGCTGATTCCTGACATGAAGGATTTGCCGCACGATATTACCATCCAGAGCAAAGACATCGCGCTAATCTTTCTGCTGGCGAATCATGACCCCGAGAAGAATGGTCTCCGTACCATTGTGACAGGATTGCAGCCGATGAACTATCCCCTTCCTGTGAAATTCGCAGCAGCCTCGATGATGGGATTTGGACTATATGATGAGATGATGTACTCGGTAGACGAGTTTCAAAACCTATCTTTCGCGCATATCTCTGCGGCGGACGGGTGTGTCAAGAGTTTTGTGTAAATCACTTTTCAGCATGTCGTATCATAGTGTTCCATGAGTTTCGCCATACGCTCATCCATCAGCAGTTGGTTGCGAACGAGCGCCCAGTTTGGTATCCTGCGCCCTGACCATTTCTGGTAAAGCTCCTGCACCCGTAAGTACAGCAGCTTGAACACAGCATCCTCGTTCGGGAAAGAACCCTTCTTCGTGACTTTGCGGAAGCTGGAGTTCACGCTCTCGATTGCGTTCGTCGTATACATGACCTTGCGCACGGCGCTGCCGTAAGAAAACAGCTGCTCGACATGCGTGAAGTTGTTCTGCCATACGGCGACAGCCCCGGGATAGCCCGCCCAATCCTTCTGGAACTGTTCGAATCGCTCGCGTGCCTGACGAGCATTCACCGCGCCGTATATAGCTTTGAGACCCTTCGTGAAACGACTCCAATCTTTGCGGGGAATATACCGGATGGAGTTGCGAACCAGATGTACGATGCATCGCTGCACGACCACCTGTGGGAAGATTGCTCGTGCACCGTCTTCCAGACCCGTCACGCCATCCATGGAGAGAAAGCCGATGGCTTCCAAGCCGCGCGACTTGAGTTCGTCAAAAACCTGCATCCATGCATGCTTGCTCTCGACTTCGTTGATCCAAAGCCCGAGTATATCCTTGCGCCCATCCATATCGTAAGCCAGGACGACGTGCACCGCCGTTTGTTGGATGCCGCGCTCCGTGCGCAGTGAGACGTACAGGCAATCGACGAACACGAACGGATAGAATGGCTTCAACGGACGGTTTCTCCATTCCTTCACTTGCTCCATGATGCAGTCCGTGATATGGGAAATCTGTTCATGCGACATCTTGAAACCATAGATGTCCTCGACGGTGGCGGCGATGTCGCGCTGGCTCATGCCGCGTCCGTACAGGGCGAGAACCTTGCCTTCAATGGAAGAGACATCACGCTGGTGCTTCTTGACGATCTGCGGCTCGAATGTGCCTTGGCGATCACGGGGCACGTGGATGGGGACTTCTCCCAAGGTCGTCTTGAGCGTTTTTTCGGAGTAGCCGTTGCGGGTATTGCCTTCCGACACCGTATGTTCATGGTCGGCATAGCCGAGACATCGTTCTCTGCAAGAGCATTTCAAGATTTGCCAAAAACACGGTAGACCTCTTGGAAACCGTGCGGCACTTAAAATCCCTCGGCATCGACGTGTGGTTCGAGAAGGAGAACATCCAGTCTGTTCTTTGCGCTGGGTAATCCATGCAATACCGAGTATCATCGCGTGGATATGAAGTAAGCATTCTTGCCAGCACACACCTTCTTATTGTTCTTTGCCCCTCGCGGCTCGTTTGGCTGGACGAGCCGCTTTTATGTGCAGATATGAGAGGAAATACACGGTATATGGCGAACTATAAATAACAGACTCAAACTTCGCACATCAAAAACACTCGTCAAGGCTTGAAAAATACGGCATTGTAGCTAAAAAAACAGATTCGTTATGCACATTTTCGCAGTTTTTTTGACAACAGCGACGGCAACTCGGATAAGAAACCTTCCAACTGTGCCTGTACCGTCTGTTCATCGAGCATCGTCCGCTCTTGCAATCGTTCGGCAAAGAGCGACACAAGAAGCCGTACCGCTTCTGCCAAGCATATATCTGGAAGTTCATCCATCAGCAGATAGAACAGCTCTCCCAAGCTTCGTTCATCTTTGGATTCGCGTTGCTCCACTGCCAGAAACATGTACCGTGTGAACACAATGGACACATGCGCTGTCATGGCATCGTACGAGACTGCACGGCAGTCCTTCTCCAAGCGCAGATAGCTCTTGCACACCTTGAAGAACACCTCGATCCCCCAACGCTTCCCGTAGATACGAATCACTTCTTCCTCCGTAAGGCGCATATCCGTTGTCACCAGCACAAGCCAGTCCTTTCGATTGTTACGGTTGCGGACGAAAACGAGACGTACGGGGAGCGATTCGTTCCCTCTTGCGTACAGCAGCTTCTACCGACAACAGATACTTCGAGCGTCCGCGCCGTTTCTTGTGCTTCCGGTAGATTGCTTTCACATCCCTGCATCACGCCTTCATGGAGGTAATGGATCTTTTTCCGTTTTTCTTTGCCATCGCAACGACCTCGTAGCCAAGTGCATGGATGGACAAAAAGAGGCTGGAGAGCAGAACCACGTATCGAACAAGACGTGACGCGCAGGAATCGCCGCCTCCTTTGCTTCCTGCAAGAGCCGCAGCATGACCTCGGTTGCTTTCCTTTGTGCCAGTTTCCGTTGTTTTGCGCCATTGGTGCGGGCATCTACGTTCCTGGAGGATGCCCTAAGACGGTTCTTTTGGATTCTCGGTGGAAAAGAAGTGTATGGTTGACTGGCAGGAGTGTGTTTCCATCCGACCAGCAGAGTGTGAGCATACGAAAACCGTAGGAGAATTCCTTTTTGGCATGGTCGTAAAGACGAGCCAGAAGCTCGACCTTCTTGGAGCGGGCGCGATGATAGACGGAGTCATCGAGGATGAGGACGTTGACTCGATCCGCACTTGTCAAGGGAGCGATGGTCGATTGGATGATGGTGGCGGCGAGGGTTGTTGTAAATCTGCGCCAGTGGATATGGCAGGAATTCATGAAGCGGTAGAACGTGTCCTGGCAAAGGAAATAACGCCGGGTTGCAGGTGGATCTGCATGAAGAAGGAACGCTGTGTGAAGACGGTGGAAAAAGGCGACGATAAAGATGCTTAGAACAGGGAAGCCGCGGAGTTTGTAGGCGTTTGCAGAACGAAGAATGCGACTGACGTGGTAACGTCGAAGAAAATATTGCATTTTTCTCGGAAAGCTGTTTCTCAGACTGGTTGGTTTGTGCTATACTATTCATGGCATGAGCCTCCATTGGATGTTTTTTTGTGGCGTACTTAAATTATACCAAATGGATGTCGCTCATGCTATTTTTATTGTATGGAAAGATTGATTTTTTTCAAGGCTTACAGCGGATTATTTATCTGCGAAGTTTGAGTAACAGAGAATATTTCAACCAATAATTGTATGAGAGGAGAAAACGTGATGAGCAAGGCGATTACAAACGATTTCGAGACACGCCGCTATCGTCTCGCCGAAGTGGCAAAGGCGGGCGATGTCGCGACGCGCACACCGATCTATGCAACGGAGTCGACGAGTGGGGTTGTTTGGGTGCTAAAAGCCGGGACAAATGATCAAACCGCACGGACACGCCAAAGCGGACGATATCTGGATCTGCATTCAAGGCAAGGGCGTTTTCTATCCCGCAATCGGCGTGGAACGCCCCTATCGAAAAAGGGGGATGTCATTGTCTCGGCAAAGGGGATGTGCCACGGCATGAAGAACACGGGCGCAGAGGACTTCATTTTCGTTGGCATCCTTGCCCCCGTTCCAGCAGACTACTTTCCCATCGAAAAATAGCTATTATTTTAATCGCTTGATTTTCTGTGGAAAATTCTCCAGTGAGAGTAGTAGAGCGTTCAAATAGCAAGGCTGAACTTTATCATCAGTATTTTAGTAAGATTTCTCACCACAGAGATTCCATTCGCTCTACCTGGACGTCTGGAATCTCTTTTCTTTTGCAAAGAATCATTAGCCATCTTCTCCTATCCTGTGTTATAGTTTTCTTATATTTGAAACGTAGGAGGGAAGGCCGTTGTTTGCAAAGACCTATGGTGCGACGATCCTCGGGATTGATGGACGGATGATCGACGTTGAGGTGGATGTATCGCCGGGGCTGCTGGGCTTTGAACTGGTGAGGCTTCCCGATACGTCGGTGAAGGAATTGACGATGTTCGTAAGAGTGTGGTATTATTTCTATAAATAACGAACATCCTAATATATAGACTGAAGGAGCTGTTTGTTTGATTTGGGAGAAACTAAAAGATTTTTTTGACTTGCATGACGACATTGCCTCGACACAGGAAATTGCGAAGCGGATCAACGCCGGAGTGCGATTTCGGGGGACGAATCTCAGTGTCCTGATGCTGGCGATCTTTATCGCCTCCATCGGGCTCAATATGAACAGCACGGCGGTCATCATCGGCGCGATGCTGATCTCTCCGCTGATGGGGTCGATCCTTGGAATTGGCTATGGGCTTGCCCGTTATGACAGCACATACATTCGTTCCAGTGCAGGAAGTCTGCTCGCCCAAGTGATCATTTCGGTTGCCACATCGACGCTTTATTTTTCCCTCACACCGATCGATGCCCCTTCGTCGGAACTGTTTGCACGGACATCGCCGACCATCTGGGACGTTTTGATTGCTGTCTTTGGCGGCTTGGCAGGGAATCATCGGCGTAACACGCAAAGAGGGCGGGAATGTCATCCCCGGTGTTGCGATTGCAACAGCTCTGATGCCTCCTCCTGCACCGCAGGATATGGCATTGCTACGGGCGTTATGGCGTACACCGTGGGTGCACTCTACCTGTTCTTTATCAACAGCTTCTTTATCTGTCTGACGGCATTCATCGTCCTGAAAATCATTGACATTCCCTCCAAGATAGAGCGCAACTCCGTAGAATTTTCAAGACAGAAACGCTACCTGATGGCCTTTGCAGTGCTTGTCACGCTGCCCAGCTGTTTCTTTGCGTATCAAAGCGTGCAGGAAAATCTGGAGAACGAGCAGGCGAAGATTTATATCGAGGAGAATTTCAAAGCACCACCTCGTCTGGCAATCTCCTATACTTTGGATAACGAGAAGAAAATGCTGACAGTATTTACGATTGCCGGAATATCGGAGGATGATTTGACGGTATTGACAGAGAAACTGCATGAAAAGGCACATCTTAGACCGTTCCGGTTGGAGGTGTTTTCTGCGGAAACGGTGGAAGAGAGAGAAAAGATGGAGGCGATGATCGATCAAAGACTCAGCGAGGTTGAAAAAAGTGCCATTCCCTCTATGCAGGAGCAGCAGACCGTGACCGCACTCAAGTCTGCCCGCGAGGAAAGTGAGAAGCAGGGGACTTACATATTGGACTGGAATCGAGAGGCGCGTATTGTATTTCCGCAAATCTCCCGCATCGCTGTCGGGAGTGTACACGCACCCGCCGGGACTGGGGATAAATCGGCTGCTCTGAGTGAAACGCAAATTGCGTTCATATATCTGCAATCGGATATGGACGAAGCATCGCGTGCTCGCTTGACCGAATGGATTTCGGACAAGGCAAAGAACCGTGTAGAGGTGCACTTCCTTCCTGAAGTCTCGGCGACAAATGAAAACAAAGAAGGAACTGTATCTGAGGACGGAGTTCACATATCGTGAAAAAACATGAGACTACATAATCATTCAGATCGTGTAATTCTGTGCGTTTTTCATTGAGGCTCTTCATAGAGAAGAAGTCCATCTTTTTCCAGATAAGCTCCCAAGTTTATAACACACAAAAGAGATTCTATTCGCCATATCCAGCGTTTGGAATCTCTTTTTCTTTTGCTAAAAGAATCATTAGTCATCTTCCCCTATCCTGTGCTATAGTTTTCTTATATTTGAAACGTAGGAGGGAAAGCCGTTGTTTGCAAAGACCTATGGTGCGACGACCCTCGGGATTGACGGACGGATTATCGACGTGGAGGTGGATGTGTCACCGGGCTGCCGGGTTTTGAACTGGTCGGGCTTCCCGATACGTCAGTGAAGGAGTCGAAGGAGCGGGTGACAGTCCATCTCGCTTAACCATATTGCTCGGTCGAAGTGCAGAATACAGAAGTGGGATTTTGGTATCCGCCGCAATTTTCCATCAAAAGCAGGATTAAATCTCATCAATGGAGAAAAATAGTAAACAAAAGAAACACCATTCCAATCAAAAAGAGGTGCAGCTTTGTGTTTGCTAAATCGTATGGTGCGGTGACGTTCGGGGTCGATGGGAGGATCATCGATGTCGAGGTCGATGTTTCTTATGGATTTCCTGCGTTCGACATTGTCGGGCTTCTTGATACGGCGGTGAAGGAGTCGCGTGAGCGTGTGCGCACGGCGATCAAGAATACGGGCGTGAAGCTCAAGCCTGCGCGGGTGACGATCAATCTTGCGCCTGCGGACATACGAAAGGACAGCTCGGGGCTGGATCTGCCGATTGCCGTCGGGCTTTTGGCGGCGTATGGGCTGATTCCGACAGAGCGCATTGAGCACGCCTTGTTTGCAGCGGAGCTTTCTTTGGAGGGGGAACTGCGGAGTGTGCGCGGCGTGCTCTCCATGACGGTCGGGGCGAAGGAGCATGGTTTCAAGGAAATCTTCGTTGCGCCGGGCAACGGCAGTGAGGCATTGCTCGTCGACGGCATCCGCGTGTATGCGCCGAAAAACTTGCGCGAGCTGTACGATTTTCTCTTGGGCAAGGCGGAACTGCTTCCATTGGAGGTGAAACCCAGCGCATCAAGCGATACAGAAGTGCCTTCGGATGACTTTGCCGATGTGCAGGGGCAGTTCTTCGCCAAGCGTGCTTTGGAGATCGCGGCAGCGGGAGGGCATAACCTGTTGATGGTCGGCGTGCCCAGCTCGGGCAAGACGATGCTCGCGCGCCGTTTGCCGTCGATTCTGCCGCCGATGACACGGCAGGAAGCGCTTGAAGTGACGAGATCTACAGCATCGCGGGACTCTTGAAGGATGGCAGCGGCCTCGTCGAGACGCGGCCCTTTCGCAGTCCTCATCATACGACGTCGACGGTGGCGATGATCGGCGGCGGCAGCATCCCGCGTCCAGGCGAGGTGACGCTCTCGCATCATGGCGTGCTGTTTCTCGACGAGCTGCCGGAGCTCGGCAAGTCGACGCTGGAAGTCCTGCGCCAGCCGTTGGAGGACGGCGCTGTGACGGTGGCACGTGTCAATGCGACATTGACATTTCCCTCTCGTATCATTTTGGTCGTGGCAATGAACGAAGTAACGTCAATAACGATACAATGTAATGATAGACGAAATGCAGCCTAACTTTTCAGCATGAAGAAAGAGTGTCCCTGACCGTGGTTCTTGCCAGCATCGTATGGAAATCAGAGGAAAAGGGGAAGAGCTGCGCGGTTATGTGATATAATGATATGAGTGAACAGGAGGGATTATGATGCAGAAGCCTGTATTTACAATGGAACATATCGTTGCGAAGGTAAAACCACTTGCTGATAAATACCGTGTGAAAGAAATTTATTTGTTTGGCTCATATGCGAGAGGTGAAGCAGACGAAAATAGTGATTTGGATTTTTTGGTTTACGGTGGAGAAAAGTTTAAGCGAACAATGATTTTTGCTCTGGCAGAGGATTTGCGAGAAACGTTAAAGAAAAAAGTAGATGTTTTTGAGATAGGTGAAGTCAACCCGGACAGTAATTTCTACAAAACAATTATGAAAGAAAAGGTTTTGGTGGCATGAAGTATTCCGATCGACAAAGAGTTCAAAAGATATATGACTATGCCGCTCGCCTGCAGGAATATATCCTAAAAAATAGCATTGAAAAAGAAGCACTGATGGCACAGCTGCCGTTGCAGTGGCTTGTCACAACGCCGCTATATAATATGGGGGAGCATAGCCATAACTTGACCCCGGAGTATAAAGTGAAACATAGTGAGATTCCATGGGCGATGATTGCAGGCTTGCGGCATCGTCTTGTGCATGATTATGATGGAACAAACTGGAATATTATAGCGGAAGTCGTTTTTGAAGAATTACCAATCTTGATAAGACAGTTAGAGACGTGCTTGACGGAAAAAGAGAATACGGATGATGTATGACAGCAAATGACAATTCTCTAGGAAATGTATCATCACATAAAAATGACTGC
>BNJS01003426.1_pt1 | contig 12631 bp, 16 predicted proteins | sample 8540461 | NCBI WGS metagenome assembly BNJS01 (sample SAMD00202454, study PRJDB9452) | human saliva metagenome | isolation source: human saliva | place: Japan
AAAACAACATAATTCAGAAAACTAAATGAAAATTTCAAAAAGTTTAATAATTATGTATGCTCTATTATCAAAATATCTTTGCCACATTTGCAATTTCAATCGTGAAATCGGACCTACAAGCAATAATTGTAACGGCAAAACAGCTATAAAGTTCATTCCCCAAGCTGTAAAATATGCACTTACAATATTTTTCTGGTAATTCAGGACGCATTAACAGACCGAAAAGCTGACATAAAAGTCACTATTCCAGTAACCAGTGAACTACTCCCGCTTTGAAGCGGGAGCTCTTGAAAGTATCTGCTTTTGCTAGCCAAATATATTTACTCAAGCTCTTCGGACAGTCCCTGCCCTGTTTTATTTCCCTAATATTCCAACATAAATTTTCCAATGTTTTTATATTCACTGCAGCATTGTAATCTCTATCAATTTCAATTCCACAGCACTCACATTTATAACTTTTCTGATAATTCCAGTTTCTCTTTCAATATTTCCACATTTACTGCAAGTTTTCGATGACGAAACCACTTATCTATCTTTTCAAAAAATTGCTTTCCTAAAAACATCAGTTTATACTCAAGCATCCTCAAAAACATTCCCTCATCCATTATCTCCTACACTTTTTCCAAAATTCTAATGCCTGGCTCATCCCTTTTCATATTCAAATCCTCAACAACCACAGCATTATATGTTTCAGACAATTTTTCGATAATTTATGTAGAAAATCTTTCGACAATTTTGATATATTCATGCAATTTTGATATTTTCTCGCTTTTTGCTTATACCAATTTTTAGAAAATTTCACTTTTTCTTGACAATGACTTTGTAATTTTTCAATTTTTCTCCAATATCCTAAAATATTTTTGGATAATCAGCTCTTTGGTTTTCAGAACTGACAAATAATTCAGGCATTGAAAAATCAAGTCCAATTATTTTATTGCTACTTGGCATTTTTGAATTTCTTTTTCAAATTCCGTCAAAAATAGAAACATAGTAATTTACTACTGTTTGTCAATGTTGCTGACTTTATCTTGTAATCCTTCGGTATTTCTCTATGATATTTTAATTTTATTCTTTTCAATTTCGGCAAAACCAAATATTTGTTTTCCTCAATTGCATTGAATTATTCACACAATTTGTCGTGTAACTTCTAACACTTTTCTTTTTAGATTTGAACTTTGGAAACTTTGCTCTCTTTTGAAAGAAATTCGTAAACGATCGTTTTACATTCAATTTGAGCATTTGAAAGTGCCAGACTGTCCACTTTCTTTTAAAAATTGATTTTTCACTTTTCAAACTGGCAGGTGTAATTATTTTTATTTTTCCCAGTTTCTTCATAAAATTTATTCGCAGTATATAAAATCGTATTGTAAACAAAACGAACACATCCAAAAAGTCTTGTTTATCAACAATTCTTGATCTTTATTTGGATAAATTCTGTATTTGAATGCTAAATTATATTTCATAAATTACACCTCCTTTCGATTTTTGAATATTATTTTTAATTATTTCTTTAGAGATTTTTATCATTATTTATACAAAAATTGTATCATAAGAGTATCCTTTTTCAATTTTTACAGCACTATCTCCCACTTATAGAAGTCGGAGACTTCTTGTATCTTTGTTAAAATTTTCTAACACTATTCTAAATCAACATAACTATATGGTATAATGTTTTATAAATAAAATAAAAAGGGAGATAAAAAGTGATTACAACATTATGTTATTTAGAAAAAGATGAAAAATATCTAATGCTACATAGAACTAAAAAGAAAAATGATATAAATAAAGGAAAATGGCTAGGAATTGGTGGAAATTGGAATCTGGGGAAACACCTGAAGAGTGCTTAAAAAGAGAAGTTCAAGAGGAAACTGGCTACAAATTGAATAGTTATGAAATTTCGTGGACTTGTGATTTTTTTAATTACAATGATGATGAGCCGCTATTTATGTATCTTTACACAAGTTCGGATTTTTCAGGAAATCAGCATGAATGTGATGAAGGCAACTTAAAATGGATTCCCAAAAAAGAAATTTTTGATTTAAAATTATGGGAAGGCGACAAAATATTTTTAGAATTATTGTTTAAAAATACGCCATTTTTTATTTGACTTTAAATTATGAAAAACGACAATTTATTGAGTTCAAAATTAGAATTTAAAGAAAAATATAGTTGCTTTTGAAGTTTTTGTTCCAGAAAATTATGTGGAAAAAAATGGTGGAAAACTTACAAAAATACAATCTTTTGACAGAAGGATTTTATGCAGATGTTTATTCTACGATTGATGGAATCGGACATTGGAAAACTTTGAAGGAGGAATCCTTTTGATGGAGAAGTTGGAAAATCCAGTGTTGCCAATGAAAAAAATTATGAAATTTAGAGTGAAAAAAGAATTTTTGTGAGTTAGCGTATTATTTGATTAAAGGAGGTTCATCCTTATGAAACGCCTGTGATTAATGTGTTTGAGATGGAAGTGTAGAAAATTTTAGGAAGGGTTGAAAAATATGAGAAAAAGAATTTTTATTAAAATATTTGTTTTTGATATTTTTTTAATTAGTAATTTGATTTTTTTCAGAAAATAAAAAAATTAAATGAAAATTATGGAATAGAAGATGGAGAAGTTTATTACATAAATAGAAAAAAATTGAGGGAGCTGATGCAAAGACTTTTGAAGTTTTTGAAGATGGTGAGTATGCAAAAGATAAGAATAATGTTTATTATGAAGAAAATGTTCTTAATGAAGCAGATCCTAAAAAGTTTTTAAATTATTGACAAAAATTAGTTACGGATTGAGTAAAGATAAAAATAATCTTTTATTTTTGGGAGAATAAGGTAAATAATATAGATGTAAAAACTCTTGAAATAATGACAGATGAATTTTTCAATTTATTTTAAAAGATAAAAACGGAGTGTATATTTTATTTTCATATAATGGAGGAGTTCCTGTCGATTTAGATAATGTGATAATGTCTCCAAAAATTTTTAAAAATGTTGACAAACAAACTTTTTCAACTAATTGGTGGAGGGTATTCAAAAAGATAAAAATAGTGTTTATTATATTGGTAAAAAAATAGATGGAGTAGTTCCCTCAAAACTTTAAAAGTTTTAAAAGATTATATTTTTACAGATGGGAAAAAAAATGTATATCTTTATGGAGAAAAAAGAAGAAATAGATTTACAGACATTAAAAATTTTTTTGATGATGATTCCAGTTATTTTTGACAAAAATAATATTTATTTTTCAAGGAGATAAACTGAAAATGCTGATTTTGAAAAGTTTTAAAATAATGGAATCAAATTTTTTTCAAAAGATAAAAATAATGTTTATGCAGGAAATGAAAAATAGATGGAGCAGACGCAAAAACTTTTGAAGTAATTGATGCTTATGCAGGATTTACGAGAGACAAAAATTATTTGTATCATTCAAATGAAAGAATAAAAAAATTCCGATCCGTATACTTTTGAAAGAGTAAATGAACATTTAGTAAGAGATAAAAATCAATTTTTATTCTAATGACGGAACAGTTTTTAAATGTGGATGGAAAAAGTTTTTCAAATAGTAAAAGATTATGAAAAAAAGATTATTTTATGTATGCAAAAGATAAAAAAATAAAGCATATTACATAAATTTTGTGGCTGGAAAAGATGAAATGGTAAAAAGAGTTAAAAGGATTAAATCCTAAAAATTTTTAAAGTGCTAAATCGTTATTATACAAAAAAGACGATAAAAAAAGTTTATTTTTAGTAAAGAATATGCAGATATACAAGAACTTCAAAATGTAGATGTGAAAATCATTTGAAGCGTTGCATTTTGAAAAATATAGAGAAATAAAGATGATTTTTGGAAAAGATAAAAATAAAGTTTATTTGTTTGGTCTTGAATTAAAAGATATAAAACCCTGAAAAATTTCAAGTTATGAAAGAGTCAATAACGGAAAAATTATATATGTTCGAGATGAAAAATAATTTGTTTGTAATTTTTATGATTATTTTTCAGGATTTAATTTTGTAGAGTCTAAAAAAATTGAAAATGTAGATTTTGAAAACACTCAAATGGAAATCAGCAAGAGAACTGGAAGATAAAAAAATGGAAAATATATTGTGAATGGCAGCGTAATTGATGAAGATAAAATAGAAATTAAATTTATAAAAATAGAAAAAGGAGAAAAATTTTATGAAAAATTAATTTGTGTAATTACAATTTTTAGCAACAAGTTTAGGAGCAAAATGCATACACGCTTAGGGAATATGTTCAAGAAACGCTTTCTAAAAAGGAGTAAAACAAAGTATAATTGATGAAACATCAGACTTTCTATTAGATTCAAGAGGTGAATTATCAATTATTCCACAGAAAGATGAAAATTGATGAATTGATTAACAAGGCAGAAGTATTGCTGAAAAAAGATAAAAATAATGTTTTAGTTAGACAATACTTAATAACATTGTATTTAAAAAAGGTGGGGATAAAAATATTTTTAAAAAGCACAAAAATAGGTGAAAGAAAATTTACAAGATAAGGAAATTACTGACTTTGAAAAATGGAGTCTGGCAGGTCTCATTATTATCAAATTGGTCAAAAGGAAAAAGCTCAAGTATATTTTAATAAAATTAAACAAAAATATAAAAGATAAACCAGCTGTTTATGATCTAATTGAAATTGCGACTATGGAAATTGATATTCATGGTAAGAGCAAGAATTTTCAGGAATTACTTAATCAAGCATTGGAAAATGAGAAAAATGAAGGAAAATAAAAGGAAATTAGTGATAAGCAAAATGATAGTAGTTGTTAAAGATTTTTCAGTCAGAAGAAAAATAAAAAGAGAATTTAAAATTGTAGACGAGTTAGTTTATGGATTTGATTTAACGTTAAATTTTTCAAAAATTAATGAAATATTAGAAAATTATTCAGGGAGATTCAAGTGATAGAAGTTATAAAAAGAGCGATTGATTATTATTTGAGAAATATTGCAAATAATGAGAAAAATGACAGAAGATTCAATAAAGTATAATAGTATTCTAGAAAAATATGTACTTGAAAATAATGAGGATGGTGGCATCGTTAGATGAAAAAGAGAGCGACAAGTTTTTAAATAAATTAGAAAAAGTAAGCTTTATGAAGTTATGAGAAAATTAGAAGAATAAGTTCAAATAAAAAGTTAAAAATTTAGTGATTGGGAGAGATAAAAAAATGAGAACAGCAGTATATTGCGTAAGCAAAAACGGATACGAAACATGTTTAAAAAAATAAGAAACAATGTTTATAAAAATTTGCATATTTATGTGTCACAAAGAGTGGCAAATATGCTCAATCTTGAAAGTGAAAATATAGAAAATTTGTTTGTGATAAATGAGCGAGTGCCAATTTTATTAGAAAAACATTTGATAAATATGATTTACATAGTTTTTCGTTGCAGCAACTGGAGCAGTTGTGAGAATTATTGAAGGGAAATTTAAAAAGCAAGGACACAGATCCAGCTGTTATTACAGTTGATGACCACGCTAATTTTGTGATTTCATTGCTTTCAGGACATCTTGGCGGTGCAAATGAAGAATGTAAAAATTGCAAATGGAATCAGAGCAATCCCAGTAATTACAACAGCTTCTGACGTCGGTGGAAAAATTGCAGTTGACACATTGTCACAAAAAATTAAAGCAAAATTGGAAAGTTTGGACGATGCCAAAAGAGTGACTTCGCTTATCGTAAATGGAGAAAAATGTGAGCATTCATTTGCCAAAAATATTGTGAAAACAATAAAAATTGTGCTGGAGCAATAATTGTCTCAAACAGAAAAAAATATCGAAATTTCTAAAATTATTCCTAAAAATATCATCTCTCGGAATCGGCTGTAAAAGAAATACACCAAAAGAAAAATCATTGATAAATTATGTAATGGAAACTCAAAATTTAGAAATGGACTCGATAAAAAGCCGCATCCGCTTGGGTAAAATCTGATGAAATTGGACTTTTAGAAGCAATGACAGAATTAAATATTCCAATAGAATTTTTGAAAAGAAAAATTTTTGGAAGTAGAAGATTTAGTCGAAGAGCGTTCAGAATTTGTAAAAATCAAATTGGAGTGTACGGCGTTTCCGAGCCTTGTGCGTACTTAGCTTCGAGCAGAAAAGGTAGTTTTTAGTAAAGAAAGTTAAGTTAGAAGGAATTACAATTTCAATTTCTTTGAAGAGGAAATGTAGGATCGAAGAATTAAGATTGATTTTGAGAAAAATAAAATTTATAAGACTTTCAATTTAATTTAAAATATTTAATATTTAGAAACAAGAAAAATAAAGGAGAAAAATATGATACTTTTTACATTAGCACTATTTTTATAATAAACTTAAATTTAGCTGCCTTAACAATAAAGGAAAAATCCAGCAAGATTTATCAAAAACAGGTGTAAAACAAGAAATAATTGATGAAACTGTAAAATTGGATAAGAAATTTGGAGAAGGATTTGTAGAAGAAGATGGAGATGGGAAAAGGGCAACTGAAAGTAAGGATGAATGGGAAAAACTTTATCTGAAAGATAAAAGAAATTATGTTGCCTTGGAAAGATTGATAGAATCGTATTTTGTGACTGGGATACCAAAATGATCCTCAGAAGAAAAATATGTTTCAGAATATTTTGAAAATGGATATTCCTGAAGATAGAAAAATTTCGTTTTGGGAATGGATTTTTGGAATTGTTCTGAAAACAAAAATATAAAAATGAGTATTTTGAAAAAGTTAAAAAGATTAGCGATAATCAGTATTATTTGAAAAGGGAATAGATTTTTGAATATATCTCAAAAGAAACGAAAAATATAAAAAGAAGATGGAAATTCTAAGTTAATGAAACAGAAAAGTAGATGAAATAACGCAAAAATGGATGAAATTGATAAAATACTTGATAATAAAAATTTGTTAGAAAAATACAGAATTTCTGATGAAGAAGCCTATTCTGATCAATTAACTTTTTATGGTTGGTGGTATTCTAAAAGTGTTTACAGGTGATACTGAAGGAATGGTCAATGATTTTTATAAATAAAATTGCAAATATTTCTAAAGAAGTGGCAGAGTATAATCAAAATAAAGAAATAATTACTGCTTTGTTAATCAAAATGACACTGGCTTTTAAAGAATTTTCTGGAGAGGCACCAAAAGAAGGAAAAACTTTGAAAAATTGATAAAAAGATTGGACGAAACTGAAATGTATAAAAGAATTAATATAAATTCGGCAAAATGAATAAAAAATAATGTTTTGAATACAAAAAGGGAAATTTGATCACCTTTTTAGCTAACAAATTGTAAATATTGAATATATTAAAACAAGTATATCCAATAAGAAGAAATAAATTAAAAAGAAGAAATTTTGAAGTTCTTCTTAAAGTTAGAAATTGCTCAGATATCATCAAAAAGTGACGTTTATTCTTATAATTTATTATTTTTGACAAAAAGTAGTTGACAATTTTTGTTTTTTTGATATAATACCTCTTGTCGATACGAAAATGTATCATGTACAATAAACAAATAAATAGAAGAAGCATATACCATGAAAAGATGTGATAAATAAGGACTTTTAATAATAAAAAGTTCCTGTCAATAAGACTTTAAAAAGGTGAAAAATAAATATTGAATGAAGAGTTTGATCCCGGCTCAGGATGAACGCTGACAGAATGCTTAACACTGCAAGTCAATGGGGAAACGGTGCTTGCACCGTGATAACCATGGCGGACGGGTGAGTAACGCGTAAAGAACTTGCCTCTTGGTCTGGGATAACAGATGGAAACGACTGATAAAACTAGATATTATTAAAGCTTTCGCATGAAGCTTTTAATGAAAAAGAGATGCTAAGAGAGAGCTTTGCGTCCTATTAGTTAGTTGGTGAGGTAACGGCTCACCAAGACGAAGATAGGTAGCCGGTCTGAGAGGATGAACGGCACAAGGGGACTGAGATACGGCCCTTACTCTTACGGGAGGCGCAGTGGGGAATATTGGACAATGGAGGAGACTCTGATCCAGCAATTCTGTGTGCACGAAGACGGTTTTCGGATTGTAAAGTGCTTTCAGCAGGGAAGAAGAAAGTGACGGTACCTGCAGAAGAAGCGACGGCTACAATACGTGCCAGCAGCCCGCGGTAATACGTATGTCGCAAGCGTTATCCGGAATTATTGGGCATAAAGGGCATCTAGGGCGGATATACAAGTCAGGGGTGAAAACTTAGGGCTCAACTCAAAGCTTGCCTTTGAAACTGTATATCTAGAGTGCTGGAGAGGTGGACGGAACTACACGAGTAGAGGTGAAATTCGTAGATATGTGTAGGAATGCCGATGATGAAGATAGTCCACTGGACAGCAACTGACGCTGAAGTGCGAAAGCTAGGGGAGCAAACAGGATTAGATACCCTGGTAGTCCTAGCTGTAAACGATGATTACTGGGTGTGGGCATGAAGAGTGTCTGTGCCGAAGCTAATGCGATAAGTAATCCGCCTGGGGAGTACGACCGCAAGGTTGAAACTCAAAGGAATTGACGGGGACCCGCACAAGCGGTGGAGCATGTGGTTTAATTCGACGCAACGCGAGGAACCTTACCAGATCTTGACATCCTACGTAGGCCTGTGAGAACAGGCCGTGCCTTCGGGAACGTAGAGACAGGTGGTGCATGGCTGTCGACAGCTCGTGTCGTGAGATGTTGGGTTAAGTCCCGCAACGAGCGCAACCCCTATAGTTAGTTACCATCATTAAGTTGGGGACTCTAACTAGACTGCCTGCGAAGAGCAGGAGGAAGGTGGGGATGACGTCAAGTCATCATGCCCCTTATGATCTGGGCTACACACGTGCTACAATGGTTGGTACAAAGAGGAGCAAAACGGTGACGTGGAGCAAAACTAAAAAGCCAATCTAAGTTCGGATTGAAGTCTGCAACTCGACTTCATGAAGTTGGAATCGCTAGTAATCGCAAATCAGCAATGTTGCGGTGAATACGTTCTCGGGTCTTGTACACACCGCCCGTCACACCACGAGAGTTGTTTGCACCTGAAGTTACTGGTTCAACCGTAAGGAGGAAGGTACCTAAGGTGTGGATAGTGATTGGGGTGAAGTCGTAACAAGGTATCCGTACCGGAAGGTGTGATGGATCACCTCCTTTCTAAGGAGTATATAAATACTAAATCTGTTTTGGATTATCTTCTCTACTATTAATTAAGGACAATGGGAAATGAATAGTAGGTAAAAAGATTACAATGAAAACAGGAAAACTGTTAGAGTTAGAATAAAAAGCTATTAAGGGCACACGGAGGATGCCTAGGCAACAAAAGCCGATGAAGTGGGCGTGATAAGCTGCGAAAAGCTTGGTGGAGGCACATAACCTAATACGATTTTGGGACTGGATGGGAGATCGTCTAGAAGGTGACCAATTTTGAAATATGTCTTTGAAAATTATGAAGAACTATGGTATAGAATTTTAAGCTACTTATTGCAGAATATTTCTTGCCCACTGAATATATTTCTGTGAGATTGTATCTACTAAAGGTCACCTGTCTCTATCATTGGATGGAATGTCCCGAAGACACCGAAGACACTGAAGACACCGAAGATACCGAAGACAATACGCTCTATGTCGGTAGGTTATTGTTATTTGGATTTATTCCACTATGGAAAGTAAAACATACTAAAAATGAGTGGGAAAAAATAGCTTTGATTGAAAGTCGAAAAATAAGATTGTTGAGTATCAGTTTCAGGAGGATATCAAATGAAGATTATCACATTTGCCGCTATCAAAGGTGGCGTTGGGAAAACAACTCTAACTTTTAATTATGGGGAATGGTTGGCTAAGAAAGGGCATACGATTCTCTTTATAGACTTAGACCATCAGTGTCATTTGACTCAGTGCTATAATATTTACGAAAGTAAGAATACGATTGCTAATGCTTTTAAAGGTGGCGATGTGATATTAAGCAAGTCAAGAAAAATATCAGCCCAATTCCAGGTTCAGTTCAGCTTTGATACGAGTGGAACGAGATCTGGAGAACAGCGATAAGAAAATATGCTACTTTATCTTTGGCTAGAGGATAACTACGAAAAGTGAAGAAGTTGGATCAGTTTTGACTATATATTGATTGATTGTAGACCAGACTTGCGTGACAGCTACACAAAAATGCTGTTGCGGTCAGTCACGCTATATATTAGTCCCTTTGACCCTTCAGAGTTTGGTTATAATGCCAAATCTAATCTATCAACTCGGTTAGAAGCATTCAGAAAGGATGTAATTGACTATCGTACAAGGGAATCATACATTACTGCTGAGCTATATTTTCTAGCAAATATGATCCACTGAACTCATGGATCATCAAGAGAGTTACTGAAGCCCTGGGACTTGAAGCTAAAGAGAAGGGAACAGACAACCTTCTAGGAGATCAGTACCAGCAAAGAGTTATTCAATCATCCCACGATTGATAAAGATCTCTATTGCAGATAAGAGAGGAGAATCCAGAGCTTTTATAAAAACATAAAAAGTTTTTCGCTGAGCTGGAGCAGACTTTTTCTATTTATGATACAATATAATTATATTTATAAACACAAAATACAATTATAGATATAATTAGAAGGAGATTATCATGGCATTTACCCCTAAGGAAAAGAACTATCGCAGATCATTGAAGGAGCAGCCAACCTGATCGGACTCCAAATGAAGTCTGCAGTTGAGTTTTGAAAGCTTTTGAACGTAAGAAACAATTTCAGTTTACTTTTGAAACCAAGCAACTCGGAAAAATTGGATGAAATTGCTAAAGCTAGCTGGTGCAAAGTCTGCATCAGATTACCTTGATAAACTAATCGAAAGTTTATCGTTATAAATATAATTATATTTATATCAAACAACCTTCCCAATACGGAAGGCTTTATTTTTGAAAGAGTCTCGCAGAAAGTTTGTGATGTTTTCAATCCAGTCATGATTTCGGTACAATAGAGAGTATGTTTAGATTTGATGAAAAAGAATTTGTCGCAGAACTAGATCGCAAACGTGAGCAGCAATTCCTGAAGCGAGTAAGAGATTATGACGAGCAGATAGCTCCCTCCATGAGACTGAGGGGATATAAACGGATAGATAGTACAGAGAGGACAGTTGTCTTTACATTTGGAGAGGTGACCTTTTCTAGGAATCGCTGGCGAAAGGGAAAGAAAAGTTGTTATCCCTGTAGATGAGTGGCTAGGTCTAGAAAAGTATATGCGTTATTCTCCTGAGTTGATTTTTCACATGGCAAAACACGCTTCTGTTTTATCCTACCGTGAAGTTTGTCGAACAGTTAAGATGGCTTATCGCCTGGAGATAACAAAGGACGCTGTTTTGAAGTCTGTAAAAATGGCAGGCAGACTCTTTTCAGATAGGGAACGCTATCGGCTTTTTAGAGGTGATGAGCAACCGAAAAAAATCCAGGCAGATAAAATCTACCTGGAGGGAGATGGTGTGCTCGTCAAGACAACATCAAGTAATGATGAACGACACAATACAGACTTAGCCCATTTCCTGATTCATACTGGAGCGAAGAAGGTTGGTAATAATCGGTATGTACTAGAGAATAAGCATGAGATTATCCATACAAGCCATGAACAAGCAAAGGAAGAATTGATAGACTATCTCTATAATCATTTTGAAATCACTGATCGAACTTTTCTTATCACTAACTCGGACAATGGTAAAGGATATTCTCGCAGAATATTTCAAGAAATTAAGAAAGGTCCTACGGATTAAACGTCATGAGCATTTCTGGGATGCCTATCATGTCAATGAAGAACTTAAAAGATTCCTGAAGCCGTACCCGTCTACACTACTTGATCTTGCTTTTAAGGCCATCAAAAATCATCAGAAGAGCCTGCTTCAGACCGTACTAGATACAGTTGAATCTCTCATAGAAAGCCAGGAAGCTCTTGATAATTTTTACAATTTTCGTAAGAAATTATTAAGAAATTTCTGTGACACTAGGCCACCTAAACTTAGAGGATTGTCCTCACGTGGTATCGGGGTAATGGAGAGTCAGCACCGAAAGGTCACTTACCGCATGAAACATCGAGGGATGTATTGGTCCATCAAAGGGGCTTGTACCATGGCCAAGATGATTCTTATTGAGCGAATTGATCAGCTACACGAGCTATTTTTTGGAGCTTGGAGACAAGAGTATGAGGAATTTAGGGATTCGGGATTAGGCGCAGGGTTTCGTATTAACCATAAGCCACACGGTGCTGTCATCAGAAAAAGAGGGCATAAATAAAATTTGAAGGCAGACAAAAGCCTCTAAAAAAAGAATTTTTAGAGGTCTTTTTATCATGTTTTTATATAAAACAGTTGCTTTTTTGCCTAATGTGTGTTACAATAATAGAGTAAATATAAAAAAGAGAAAGGTGTAGAAGCAGCAACTTCTACACCACCGATTAAGACAAACCAACACTTTGCTTAATCAGTCAAACAATATTGTAGCATAAATAGTGCAATATAGTCAAGGACTGGAGTAAAGTAAAGGAACTTTTTCCAGTTTTTTTGTCTGAAAAAAATCTCGCTTTCTTATTGAGTTATAAGGATATTTGATTATTCCCAAAAAAATTTAAGATATAAACAAATAGTACCTTGAAAAATCTTGTCCAATAAGGTATAATAAGAGT
>BNJS01001906.1_pt1 | contig 12598 bp, 16 predicted proteins | sample 8540461 | NCBI WGS metagenome assembly BNJS01 (sample SAMD00202454, study PRJDB9452) | human saliva metagenome | isolation source: human saliva | place: Japan
AGTCGCTCCTCAAGGGCGCGAATGACCTCGCGGTAGAGGGGCTCGGCGACCTCGGGGCGGGTGCCGATGTTGTAGGTGTCCATTCCGAATTCGTCCATCGCCTGACCGATGAGGGTGGAAGAGGGTGTGCCGATCCGATCATAGATCTCATCTTACTTTTTCGTAGAGCAAGTCTTCGCTGGGCGTCCTTTCTTGGTTGGGTTTCTTCGGCTACAAAGATACGGATTTCTTGTGTGAGGGGGCTGTGGGGCGTGTGGCTTGTTTTCGCTGCTTGTTCTACGTAGAACGTGTGTGCGTCTTGGTGTTGTCCCCCTGTAGGTGTCTGTGTGTTGTTGCTTGTGTTTCACGTGGGATGGAGGGCTGCGGTGAGTGGCTTCTGCGCGTGCGCGTACCGTTATATTGAGGCTGTTGCATAGAGCCTTGTCCTCTATTAAAGTGCTGAGATATCGCGTGCCCAGCTCCCCGATATGCCCCCTCCGAAGAGATACATAAGCCCTTCGCCTTATTGCGAGTATTCCTCTTATCCCGCGGAGGGAAAAGTGCCATTCTCGCGAAGAAAAAAGCGCCTTCGCGTAGTGGTTTTCCTCTATCTATGCACGTAGTCTTAAAGACCTGGCACGTAAATCCAAATATCCACGTACATAGATATTAGAGCCACGTACGTAGCTCAAACTTATCTGCTACTCGTCCACAACTTTTATCCCTACGTGGAGTAACTACCTAATATAGGTCACTTCATAGTGCTATATAGAAATCGATCCAAAGCTATATAGCTTTCTTCGTTATCCTATATAGCTCTACCCACGCACCCAACCTGTATATGAGACCATTACGCAAGCCCACCTCTTCACAGCTTGTACAATGGGCTCATGTTGGGGGATGTATGCTTGCTACTTCGGTGGGGGTGTGAGGGTGTGGTGTCGATGGCGTGGCTCTTTTTGCGAGGTGCTGTGTGTTTGATGGAATAACGTTATCTTTACGGACGTAAAGAATAATGACAAAAATGAGGGCAGAAAGAGTATCTTCCGTCGGCTTTTTAGTTGAGCTTACGGGTACCCGTAAGCAGAGTCCGCTTCGCAGACTCTGCTTATAATTTCTCTATCCCTCATCTGAATAGCCCCACGCTATACGACCGATCCGATCGGTCGTATAGCGTGGGGCTATTGTTTTTCTTTGTCTTCGGGCTACTGTCCTCCAGCTTGAGGAGAGTGTGGAGAGGCTGCAGTAAGACGTTGGTGGCAGTATGAAGATGCTTTTATCGGACAGCGATATCATTGAGCGTTAAGTAGATAATGTGATTAAAAGTTAGTAGACAATGGCAAGACCTCCACAAGGGCGGACGAAGGTCCAAGGGGCGAATGCGCAGAAGAGAAAAACGCTGCAAGCAAAGCCCATTATAGTAGCATTATTAGTAGTCCTGATTGGTGTAGCAGGGTATTACTTGCTTGTGAAGGATTCCTCTAAGGCCGTATCGCCTGCTATTCCGACAGCTGCCAAGCAATATGCCTCGATAAGGGCCTGTAAGGTATTCATCGAAAACTCAGGCAGTATGGATGGCTATATGACTCCAGCCAATAGCCAGCTCAAAAGTGATCTCAATGCCTTAGTGTCTGCGATCTCACTGGTACAAGATCCTGTCAATAAGAAGCCTCTGGTTGATACGGTTGAGCTAAACTATATCAATTCTCGAGCTATATCCATTCACGAGCCGATATCTGAGTTCACAGCTAATCTTAACGCTGCGTCATTCCAGCGTGGAGGAGGTGATCGATCATCTACCTCCCTGCAGGATATTCTTAATGATATACAAGAGCGGACGGCACCGGGCGAGGTGTCCATCTTGGTATCTGATATGATCTTGGACTTGAAGACTGGGCAAAGCCCCGAGTCCGTATCGACGAACATCGAGGTTGCTCTTCGCCGACAGCTAAATAAGCGTCCAGAGTGGGCGATAGCCATCTGGCGGATGCTGTCAGACTTTGACGGTAAGTATTATCAGGAAGCAGGCTCTACCATGCTTCAGGCAAAGCGCCCTTACTACATCTTCATTATGGGGGATAGAGATCAGCTCTATAGTCTCTTGGCGGATGGTCAACTGCCAGCTAATATGCCTCTATATTCTAATAGGTCTCATCAGATGATCCTGGAGCCTACAGAGAAGCAATTGAGCTATGCGATCAGTCCCAATGCCGTCTTTGGTAGTATCACCCTCGATCGAAAGGAGAAAAATGTGATTGCAGAAGCCTCCCTGGGTAAGGGGACGCAAAAAGAGCCCTCCTTATCCTTCGAGATAAAGTCGCTTCGTCCTCATCTGTTGCGACCCAGGGTCTTATCTCATAGATGCCTCCAACTACCAGGTGAGCTCCCCGAGGATATCAGGTTACCAAGATTCGAGAAGGGAGGATGGGAGTATCTACATCCGACTTGCAAGCTCATCGATCATAAAGGGTAATCTAATGGTCTCTCTCTGCAGCAAATGCCAAACTGGGTAGCAGATGTACATGCAGAAGATAACATAGATATCCATCAACCTGGGGCCATTGACCAGACTTATGGGATCAAGTATATCCTAGGTGGCCTACAGCGCCCTGTATGAAAGTACCTCCAAGGAGTTGTTCTCTCTGGGGCTAACGCTCAAATAAGCTACTCTCTTTATCAACTATTCAACTATTCAACTATTCATAGAGCTTTATGGAAAGTATCTACCTCTTATTAGATCGTCTATATTGTACGCAACTACGAGATTATCTCTCTGGATATGACTGTCATACAGAGCTGTTCTCAGGGACAAATAGTTATACCCAGATTGGTTTTACTTACAATAGGTCTTCAGCTCCTAGTCGCCTTCCTTTATTTTCGACTCTTTGACCCCAGTGAGTCAAAGGGAACAAAATGGGGAATTACCTTGGGGTGCAGCTCCCTGGCATCTGCCGTGATAGCCTACTTTTGGGCGAGTAATGCGGAGGCAAATGGACTTATCGGACAATGCCTGCTACGTGATGATCAGGGGAATTCCCTAATAACTGTATCCGACTTCCTTGGTCTGGGGATAAGCAATGCGATTATCGCAGCCGTCTTCTTCTTCCTCTTTGGTCTGGGGTTCCGATATCTGAGTGCTAATAATCGATATATCCCATTCTAAAGCTATGAATGAAGTATACATACTGGCTATAGGAGGATCAGGGGGCACGTGTGCTGCGTAGCCTGGTCATGTTGCTCGCTGCAGGTGTAGAGCCTAATGCCAAAATCATCCCACTCATCATTGATCCAGATAGTGGTGCAGGCAATCTGAGCCAAACAATAGAGCTACTCAAGCTCTATACCCAGATCCGAGAAGAGGCACAAGTGGACAACGCTGATCCCTTGGTGACATTCTCCACGCCGATAGAGATGTCGCTTGGAGCTGGCTACCAAGTGCGACTTTGATCAAATCGCGGGAACGAAGTTTCGAGGTATATTGATTTGGGAGTTGCGATGAGCAATTCGTCACAAGCACTTCTCCGCAGCCTCTTCTCCAAAGAGAACCTTGATTTGGAGATGACCATTGGGTTCAAAGGAAATCCCAATATTGGGAGTATTGTCTTAGGACAATTCGAAGGAGCGATGCCTATAAACGTTTCTTCAGTGAGCTACAAAAAGGAGACATCACGAAGAAGAGTATTTTCATCATCAGCTCGATCTTTGGCGGAACGGGCGCTAGCGGCTTCCCCTCTCTTTTGAAGAGCCTCCGGAGTAGCTCGACGATGGTCTCTAAAATGCGTATGGGGGCACTCTCTCTGCTTCCCTACTTCAATCTGGAGAATAATGCATCAAGTGCTATCGATAGTGCCACCTTCTACGCTAAGACACGAGCGACCTTTGAGCTACTATACCGAGAATATCATCAAGAATGCAGACATTGATGACTTCTATTTCATAGGCGACAAGTCGCCCAATAGCTATAGTAATTCTGACGGAGGGGCAGACTCAGCGCAATCAAGCTCACCTTGTAGAGCTGGCTGGAGCTCTAAGCATCATTCACTTTGCACGTTTGGGGACTGAGCGACGTACTTCATCCTCTGCAACTATGTACGAGTTCGGTCTTGAAGATAGGCCTAAATCGGGTGATGCGATCGGGTTTAAAGCTCTTGGAGATGCGACGGAGCGAGAGCTTGCTGTTCCCTTGACCTCACTCTACCTGATGCATCGCTTTCTCGAGGAAGCTGACATCTTTACAGATAAAGATCCTTGGCTCAAGGAAATTCAAGCGAATCCAAGAGATGGTAGCTTCATAGATGATATTAACCGATTCCTGGAGCTCTATAAGGAATGGCTACAGGAGTTAGGGGGCACAGTAGCCACGGGTTTAAGCCTTTTGAAATAGGCATCCAGATCGACAACCTTTTCAACTGTGTACTTGACTACCCTGTTCAGCCCAAAGGTTTCTTTAAGTCCATGATGGGCAAGTCGGGACTTGCTCTATTTAGAGACAAGCTCAATAGGCTGGCCAAGGGAATCAGCCGACTACCTACGGTGCTCTTCTAAATATGCTCAGTCTGGCCAGTTATGATCTCTCTGAGACTGAGATCAAACTGCCTACCAACTCCCAATAAGCACATAGACAAACAATGATACTTAGAGTACACTCTGACCAGAACTCAGATAACAGCAATAAGGATGGATGGGCATCTACTTCTACTCTGACGGAAGAACAGATAGCTACCATCATTGATCCAGCTGGTGGAGATCCGAAGCTTGATGTAACCTCCATCCCGAGTCCTTGGGGGCGCTGGGACCTCATTCGTACAGCATTTCGTAATGTCACCTCAACGGGAGAGTTTGACAAGAACAAGCTCGATCACAAGCTGATTTCCGATACGTTAGATGTTGCCCAAATCTTCTTCCACATAGATCGACTAAAGAAGCAAGGGGTCGTTGAGGTGCTTTGCTGGAATAGAGAGAAGGAGTTAGAGCTTCTTCGGGAGTCTGACCTCCTGGTCACCAGATCTTAGGCAAGGCACTTGATAAGTATTTGGCTCAAGATGCGCAGAGCTTTAACTTTGATAGGCTCTCTTCGATCGCGCTTCTGCTGGTTGTTGATCCCAAGACGGGCGAAAAAACGATTGTCGGATCAACATCTTCGGTCACGCTCTTTAGTGTCGCTCCTGGAGATCTTAGCCATCTTAGTCCGTTCCTGAACTTTGGGACAGATCGCCTCTTCGATAAAGAGCTCTGTCCTCTACATAAGCGAGAGGAAGCCTTCATCATCTGGCTATACGCACTGCAGTCGGGCTACGCCTACTTCAGCCGCTACTTCAAGGAGATTGATGAATACCTCAATGCAACCAAGTCGCTCCTTCCTCCAAGCATCCAACGGCAGATCAATGCGCTGACATCTGAAAGTCTGCAGAAAGACTATGACCCACAGGAGTATATGCCTGGTTCTCCCATATCCATACTGGATGACTTCAACTTGTTTACAAGTAAGGGGATGAGTGTCGAAAAGATTAGCGAGAAGTCTGACTTTTGCATCCGACCACTACGCAAGGATCGGGAGTTCCTTCCGGAGCGTCTCCCGTTGGTCCTTCCTGACAATGCCGGCTATGCAGGTCTCTACTATATCGTAGATCGCTGGGATACTGAAACGGAAGTGTCTACCTGCGATCCGCTTCCCTAAATCAAAGACGCCTACCAGGGAGTGGGGAGCTCTATCCTTACCTCTCTATCGGGGACTTCCTCGAAGACACCATTGTCACGCTCTATAACGAGATCAGGGAGGACTGTTTCTATCCTGGAGAGCGTACTCTTAGCCTCAAGAATGCAAAGCTGGGCTGTATGCTTCCCCTAAAGCCTCGCTTCTTTGACTATTTCAGCACCGATGACTCTGGTCAACTATAAGATGCTCGAAATGGATCTTAAGGGAGAGGATATCATCGTGAAGCTCTCTATTCCGATCAAGGGGAAGATGGTCTATGAGCGCACTTATTGCAAGGAGACAGAGGATGCTGCAGTCGGAACAAATCAGCCTGCCTATTGTAGAAAAAAATATAGGTTTGAGCTGGGGATGATTCCGACCAAGCGACATCAATACCTATGCTATGTCGCAGCGAAGAGCCTTACACCCTCTCTGGACGCTTTCGTGGCATCAGGAGATTTAGTCGCTCCGTCCTACTCTTCAATTCAGGACATTATCTACTCTATGGAGTATGTGCAGCACTTGGAGGTTCTTCGGGTGACTCTCAGTGGAGTCTCTGGGATCCTCATACCGATTCCTCGGAAGCCTTATACTCGTCAAGCCTCTGTCCTATCCTATGCGGTGGACTTGGGTACTACAAACACGGTGGTTGCCTGCAAGGAAGATGATGGGAATCCAGCACTGCTCTCTTGGAAGGATGCAGAAGTACTACGTATGCTTACAGACTTCCAGCAAAGCTATGAAGGAAAGCTGCTCATCGAGAGTCGCCTAACCTTGCCTTACATCGGAGGAACTGGGCACTCTGATATTGATCCTGGGAAGTTCCCATTCCGTACAGCTCTACGTGTAAATCAGGATGACAGAGGGTATCATGGTCCCTTCTCTAACTCAGCTCCAGATTTTACCTATCAGCGCTTTGTATCGAGTGGAGCTGGGGCCGCCTCTGATACGAAACTGGATATCAAATGGGAAGGTGTCAATGACTATTCCCTCCACTCCTATATCCACTCGCTTTGTGTCCTTGTCTCAGCGCATGCAGAACTCAGAGGAGCGCCTATGCTCAGACTCTCTTGGTCCTATCCGAGCAGTATGAATAGTCAAGACCGTAAGCGTCTCTCCAAACTCTGGGAGGATGCCGTCAATGAATACCTCGAAGTTCCGGGAGAACGAAAAGTCGAACTCATTTCAGAAAATGAAGCCGTAGCCCCCACCTGTATTACTATCGTACTGCTGGAATACAAGGACGTACGGTCTCTATGGATATTGGTGGCGGCACTGTAGATATTCTTCTTACAGGATATACTGAAGGTGAGCCAATGTATCTCAGTTCCTGTCGACTCGGAGGGAATACGTTATTGAGAGAGCCTTATAATAAGCAGACTCTGGGCTCAGGATTCAGTAACTACCTACGAGACTATGTGGATGACGTGCTTAAATCCGGTAAAGTCGGTGATCCTAAGGCAAAACGTCATTTAGAAGAGTTGCTGAAATGGATGCAGGATAATGTCGAAAGAGGTAAGACGGTAGAAGCCGTAGAGATGTTCTTTGCTCTTGCTCAATTTGTATCAAAGCAGGATTACCGTAAAGCACTGAATCTTGACCTTGCAGAGATCTTAACGGATGAGAATATCCCTCAATCCAATCTACGTAGCATAGTTCTCCTCTACTTCATCTCTCTAATTTACTATACGGCCTTACTCGTGAAGGATGCTGGACTTCCCCTTCCCGATAGCTTCGTGTTTAGTGGCAATGGCTCACGTATGCTACGGGTCATCGGTGATGATGGGTTGCTCTCTAAAATAACCACCGAGATCTTCAAGGTGGTTATTGGGAGATGCGAGACACCTGAGCCAGAGCATAGGTGTGATGTATAGTGAAGAGCCCAAGTTAGCGACGACCTATGGGATGCTGTATAGAGAAGGCTCAAAGAGGGAATCGCCAGAATCTCTCCTTTCTGTCCATCAAGGGAAACTACTCCGTGGAGACGATGTCCCTGCGGCCTGGGATGCAGATGAGCGTAGTGCTCATCAGGAGGATTATCTCGCCAAGACGCTCGAAGATGTGGCCAGTCTGGCTAACCTATTTAGGCATATCACAACGAAACTAAGACTGGTCAAGGAGTATGGATACACGGATATCAGCATCAAGTTTATTCTCCAGGAGCTGGAAGATGTAAAAGAGAATGAAACTCTTATTCGAGGGCGACTCTTCTTCCAGCTGGAGAAAGAAGAAGAAAATCGCAGAAGGCTTGCTACCGATGTTCGTCTCGTTACGCATTCCTCAAATTAGTCTTTCTATGCATAAGCATCTGAAATCGGCTAAAGTCGGAGAGTAACAAATAACCGAAGATATATGAACCTATCTGAACAAATTCAAGGGAAGCTTAAGGCCATAAGCGAGCTTGAAGTCCTACTTTATCCCCTTCTACTCGAAAGGGATAAGGAGGGAACTTTATCAATCCTGTCAGAAGTTCAAGAGCGACTAAAAGAGCTGAAAGGCAAGATAGAGAAGCTTTTGCAGGCAAAAGAAAACGACCACGATATCATTCAAAAGGCACTGCGTTACGTTGAATGCGATCCTTCACCTCGAGGAAATAAGCTGGATGATGAAGCTCTTCAGGATAAATTCGTCTCCAGCAGCCCCCAAGATGAACTACATAGGGATACCTCCGTAGCAGGGATATCTTCCCAGGCTTCAACGGAGGTCTTCTACATCAGGTATCAAGACCATAAGTCTACAGAAGGATGCTATGTGAGTAAGCCCGATGATGGGGATACTCGATTCCAGATCACTGTTTCTCAAAGTAATCCTCATGTCGGTATTCTTCAATTCCGCGATGGGTTAGATGAAATCACGAAGGCGGAGATTATGGGTAGTAGGAGCTATCCGTTGATTAGGAAAGAGAGCAGTTGGGGGGGCGAGGGTCGCTCACAAGGCACTCACGAAGACGGGGAGGTTGGCTTAGACCCTGAACTTAAGCGCTGGAGGCTCATCACTCCTATCAAAATCAAATAATAGGCGGGAAGTATCTCTGCACTCATCTCAGCATCGTATCCTCCATACTTAACTTACACTTGATATATGGCGAAACCGAGTAGAGACACTCGGATGCGAATCTCACAACGTAAGGCGAGTCGTAGCCGACGAAAGGGGAATATCCTGCAGTGGTTACTCCTTGGCATAGCTTTACTTGTGGCTCTATGGATTCTGCTCTCCGGTGGACGTAAGTCTGAGAGGCGCACATCCTCTTGGATTTCCACCCCTGAGATATTACTACGCACTAGACTATCATAACTCTTTATATCCATCTTTATGGCTTGGTTAGTACCCGAGAATAAGCTGGATGCACAGCAACGCCTCTTCCTGGACTCAGAAGCGATCTTCAAACAGAATGTCTGGATCAAGGGCTTTGCTGGATCTGGCAAGTCAATCCTCATCCTCTATAGCGTCAAGAAGATACTTGCACGTAATCCTGAGGCAAAGCTTTTGCTCGTCGTCTTCACTCACCCGCTCATCAAGATGTTCACGGCGGCATTTGAGGAGATGGGGCTTAAGGTGCAGGTAGAGACCTACTATGCGTTCATGAAGGAGCCAACTCACTACGACTATATCCTATGTGATGAAGTCCAAGATCTGACTAAGCGCATCATTGACGCCTTAGAGCTACATGCTGATCGTGTGATTGTCGCTGGTGATGCTAACCAATCGATTTATCTACGTGATCCCCGATGGGGCGAACCTACGATTGATAAAAACTACCTGAGCAGTAGAGACTACCAAGAGCAAGAGCTTACGATCATCCATCGCTTGCCTAAGTCACTGATTGAGGTCGTCAACCACTTTATGCCCGACATGCATATCTTCTCGGCAAAGTTTGATATGACGAAGCCTGATGCACAGGTACGCGTATGCAAAGCCGAGCGAGTGGAGGATGAGATTCGCTATCTGCTCGATCGTGCTATGAGGGCGATAGAAGGAGGCTATACGGTAGCCGTGCTATTGCCTACTCAGGATCTCATGGTACTATTTGTCAACTGGGTCCTTTACTGTATGGGTAGACAACAGTGGGATCCACCCCAGCGAAATCGCTGGGGGAAGTATGACTTCTTTCAGTTAAATAGGTGCCTCTCTAATGCAGGAATCCCCTTGCAATGTATAGCGAATGGAGATGGTACCTTCTCCTCAAGCATCTCCCAGATAAATGTGATGACCTACCATAGTAGTAAGGGACTTGATTTTGATAACGTATTCATACCCTTTGCCTCGGAGGGCATACCTATCTTTGGTTCGGATGAAGAGCTGTCTCGCCGTCTCTTTATGGTAGCGATGACTCGTACGCGATCCAATCTATGTATCACTTACACGGGTACTCCTTATGAGGAGCTCAATAGCTTCCAGTATCTGTGTACGATGGTAGAAATCGAGAACTCTGAAACAGCTGATACTCAGCAGAAAGGAGGCAATAAGTGGGGGATATAGTTCAGACCTCTGAGTATATTGCTATCATACGCAGAGCAGAGTTTGTCGACCTATTCAAGTATGGTTGGCTTCCCCTCCCGCATAGCGTGCGACTTGACCAACCTATGCGAGCGGGAGAGGGGCGCGAGACATTCGATGAGCTGGTACGCTGGATGCCTACCTATGAGTATAGCTTTGAGTACCTCCTTATTCACTTCCTCGATAGCGATGAGGATATCCTGGTGTGCACAGTCCATATTGAGCAGGTAATGGCTGTCTATACGTTTGATGAGCGAGCACAGCATGAACTATCCATCTCCTTTGATCCTCGTATTAAGATCCAGGTGTCGGTATGGAAGGAGTGGTTTCATGAGAAGTGGAGACAATCCTTCCGTCAGCAATGCGAACTGGGTGTGGTCGCTATCTGGAGCCTTTTTGGTCTCTCTGATGAAGACAAGAGGGTCTGCGAAGAGACTATTAGTAAAGAGGTCAAAGATCAGATCTTTGAGCTCATCTTTTCTGGGCGTAGACCTAAAGGCGAGCTTCCAGCTTGGGTATATCTCTTTCTGTATGAGCGACACGCTTTTTACCCTAAAGACAAGAATAAGGGATACTTCCAGGACTATATACACATATACCTGAGTGTCCTCGAAGGGAAGGAGCAAGACATTGACGTAAGGGACACAACAATAGAAGCTGTAACTCTCTTGGAGGGTGCTAAATCTGATACGTTTTCGGCTCTGCAGGATTCAATAGCCAACTCTACTCTTCATGTTAAAGCTAACGAGAAGGCTCCCTACTTCCATGACACAGCTCCGCTTTTTCTCTATCTAAAAAGTCGCTGTGTCGAAGGTTTTGATCAAACGCTTTTAGAGGCTAAAACCAAGGCGGCGTTGATGAATGAACCTTATAAGAGATTAGCATTATATCTGTTGGGACTGGCACTGGGGTACGATAAGGTTTACGACGTATATTATGATAAACTACCTTTATCCATCTTCAGCGATAAGCCCAAGTTACCGGTGACGTTGAAGAAGCGAGTATGTGCCCCCTCTACTCAGTCTCATATACCCGCTAAGAGGCAGATAGACCCTAAGCCAGAAGCCAACACGCCGAGGATGATTCTTTGGCCTCTCAAACCGATTGCTTGGATGAAGCCCTAAGGATGAGAGACTGAGAGCCAATATAACTATTCTTCCCGTATGTACCGATGAAGAGAAGAGACAGTTAGAAGAATCCGAAGGATATACCAGCCTAACAAAAAGGCAGTTCAACTGCATATGTGTTCAGACAGCCTTAGAACAATACGGGTATAATGCTATAGATGAAGGGGCGTTTGTTTCCCGTGGTTAATAAACATAAAAAGTAAGCAAGATATTAATTCACCAGACTATCCTCTATTCGAAGAATCATGAAGCCATTCAACTATCAGCGACGAGTCGCAGTCTTGCGTATCTTACGAGATATTATCTACGCAGATGGACGTGTAGACATTCGTGAGACAGAGCTATTCAAAAAGCTCAAGCAGGAGCTATGTATCACAGCGCAACTCCAAGAAGACGTACAGAATCGGTCTGCCTTATTAGCTCTGTATCAGGTGCGTTCTTTAGAGTCAGAGCAAAAAACGCTATTTGGTGGAGTTGATGCGTTCGATGATCGTGGTCGATGAGGATATTGATTCCCATGAAGTCGTTGTCTATGATCTCGTCTGTGATGTTATCGGAAGTGAACGTCTACCTCTCCGGACGTGGTTGGATATAAAGGAAGAGGAGGCCGTTTCCAACCACTCACTATAGGGTACACACTCTTTCTTAATGCAAACTATTGCAGTCCGCTAAATCTTTATCCTCGCACCACCACGCAGCTGAAGGATAAAGTATACTTATAAGCGTTTTATCAGGTAGCAAATTAAAAGTAGCGACTATGCCCCGATCTATGTCGGGGCGTAGTCGCTACTTTTTTCCTGCGTGTGCGCTTCGCTGTTTACTCGCGCGCCTTGCTGTCGATCCAGATGGTCACGGGGCCGTCGTTCGTTAGAGATACCTGCATGTCGGCGCCGAAGCGACCCGTACCGATGGGGCGTCCGAGTCGCTCCTCAAGGGTGCGAATGACCTCGCGGTAGAGGGGCTCGGCGATCTCGGGGCGGGCGGCACGGATGTAGGGATGGGCGGTTGCCTTTCTTCGTCTCCGCCATGAGGGTGAACTGCGATACAGCGATGATGTCCCCGCCGACGTCGAGGATGCTTGCGGTTCATCACCCCGTCTTCGTCGTCGAAGATACGCGACTGTGTGGCCTTCTTCACGAGGTACTCGATATCCTCTGCTGTGTCGTCTGGAGAGATGCCGATGAGGATGAGCATGCCGAGGCCGTGGCTCTCGGCGACGGCTATTCCGTCGATGTGGACGGTCGCGGAGCGGGTGCGTTGGATGAGGAAGCGCATGGATATGAGTGGGTTATCCTTCGGG
>BNJS01002526.1_pt1 | contig 12587 bp, 18 predicted proteins | sample 8540461 | NCBI WGS metagenome assembly BNJS01 (sample SAMD00202454, study PRJDB9452) | human saliva metagenome | isolation source: human saliva | place: Japan
AAAACAGTTATTAAAAAAATATTGAAATATATTTAATTGTATGTTAATATATTTATATGAAAAAGATATATAAACCAAAAAGAATTTAGTGAATTAGTAAATAGAAGTGTAAATACACTTCAAAGATGGGATAGAGAAGGTATATTGATAGCACATAGAACCCCAACAAATAGGAGATATTATACTTTAGAAGATTATAATAAAGTTATGGGAATTGAGGTAACTCAAAATCAAGTATATGAAGTTATTATATATGCAAGAGTTTCTAATCATAGTCAAAAAGATGATTTACAAAATCAAATTAAATTTTTTTAAGAGATTATGCTAATGCAAAGGGATATATAGTGTCAGAAGTTATAACTGATATAGGAAGTGGGCTTAATTATCAAAGAAAAGGATTTAATTCTATACTTTATTCTGATAAAAAAAGCAAAAAAATACTCATATCATATAAAGATAGATTTGTAAGGTTTGGTTTTGATTGGTTTGATAAATTTTTTAAAATCAAAAGGTAGTGAGATAGAAATTGTAAAACAATGAAGATTTATCACCACAAGAAGAAATGGTACAAGATTTAATTTCTATTATAGATATATTTTTCTTGTCACATACATGGACTTAGAAAAATATAAAAAAAGCAAATAAAGGAAGATAAAGATGTATAAAGCACTAAAGATAGAATTAAAACTAACAGTAGCACAGAAGATACAAGTATGTAAGACTATTGGTACTGAAAGATTTATATATAATGAGTATATTAAATATAATCAAGAACAATATGAACTAGGTAATAAATTTGTAAGTGCTAATGATTTTTTTCTAAATATATTAACAATGTCTATCTACCTAATAATCCTGATAAAAAAATGGATAAAAGATGTATCTTCTAAATCAGTAAAACAAGCTATGATTTATGGAGAAAAAGGCTTTTTAAAAACTTTTTTTAAAGGTTTAAGTTCTTTTTCCTGTTTTTTTAAGAAAAAAAGGTAAGAATGAGTTGGGAGCATATTTTTGTTAAGAATAATAAAACTGATTTTTGAGTTTTATAGACATAAAATAAAAGATACCTACCTTAAAAATTTGTAAGAGTAAAAGAATATGGATATATACCTAAAAAAATGCTAATATTAAAAGTGGTACTATAACTAAAAATAGCTGATAGATATTTTTCTATCACTTATTATGGAAGTTGAAGATACTGTAAAAAGCAACTAATACAAGTAGTGAAGGGTTAGGAGTAGATTTAGGTATAAAAGATACAGCTATATGTTCTAATGGTAAAATATTTAAAAAAATATAAATAAAACTAAAAAAAAGTTAAAAAAAGTTGAAAAAAAGAAACTTAAGAGAGAACAAAGAAAGATGTCAAGAAGTATAGAATATTCTAAATCTAAAAAGATAAAATTAAAAAGAATGTAAGAATTTTTAATAAGAAAAAAAGTTGAAAGTACAAAAAAATTATTTTTATAGACTAAATTGTATTAGAGATGATTATAATAATAAAAATAGTAGATGAAATAACAAGAGCCAAGGTAAAATACATTACTATTGAAAATTTAAAAAGTATCTAATATGATGAAGAATAAACATCTTTCAAAAAGCTATACAAGAACAGAATTTCTATGCGATAAGAATTAAACTTATAAATAAATGTAAGGAAAGAAATATTGAGTTAAGGTTAGTAGATACATTCTATCCAAGTAGTAAAACTTGTTCTTGTTGTGGAGAAATTAAAAAAAGATTTAAAAACTTAATGATAGGATTTATAAGTGTTGTAATTGTGGTTTAGAAATAGATAGAGATTACAATGCAAGTATAAATCTTGAAAAAGGCAAAAAAATATAAAGTAATAGCATAGATATTTTTAAAAATAAAAAGAAAAGGAGAAAGCTACAAATAGCAAGTTAAAATATCTATATGTACCGATGGCTAGTCGGGAATTTACGACTATGGAGAGTACAAGGAACTATGAGTAGATACTAAGTATTGAAAATATACTCGTTGAAGTAGTAATATTCTAGTGTATTAAATATATTTTAATACATTTTTTTAGTAGCAGGATAATATGATAAAAGAAGCTTGTGTTGAATCTTTTGAAAAATCTTTTAGAAGCTCAAAAATAATGGAGCAAATAGAATAGAACTTTTGTGAAAATTTAGCTGTTGGTGGGACTACCCTCTTATGGAACAGTTAAAATTTGCTTTAGAAAAATTAAATATTCCTATTTTTCCTAGTGATTAGAGCTAGAGGCGGAAATTTTTGTTATTCTAAAGGATGAAATAGAAATTATGAAAGAAGATATCAAAGTATTTTAAAGGAATTAGGAGTTAAGGGAGTTGTTTTTCGGCTTTTTTAACTTCTGATAACAAAAATAGATTTAGAACTTACAAAGGAATTGGTTGAATTAGCTTCTCCTATGGAAGTAACTTTTCATAAAGCAATAGATGAAATCTCTAATCCTCTAGACTATATTGAAGATTTAATAAATATAGGATAAAAAAAGGATTTCTAACTTCAGGGTGGTAAAGCTACTGCCTTTAGAAGGAAGTGACTTTAATAAATCAAATGATAAAAAGCAAAATAATAGATTAAAAATTGTTGTTGCATGGAAAAGTTACAAAAGAAAATCTTAATGAATTAAAAAATCTAATTCCTGCTGATGAATTTCATGGAAAACTTATTGTACATAATAAATAAAAATATTTTTACTTTCCCTTTATAATTTTTAATAAAAATAGCTTGCTTTTTATTTAAATTTATATTATTATAGTATATATTATTTATATAAAAAATTTTTCAATTTTTCAAATCATTTTCAGATTAAACTTAAATTGAACACTGAGAAAATTTTTACAAAATTATATCAATAAATAAATAATATAAATATTTTTAAGGAGGAGTTTATGGAAAAAGAAAAAAGAGGGATTCAAAAGGTTTTTGGATTTTGTTGAAAGAGGAGGGAATAAGTTACCACACCCATTAACATTGTTCTGGATATTCTGTGTAATTATTGCAATTATATCTGCAATAGCTGCAAATTCAGGAGCATCTGTTACTTATGAAGCATTTGATAAAAAGAAAATATAATTAAAAGAAACTACTTTAACAATTAAATCTTTATTAAATGCTGAAGGTATTAGATATATTTTTCTCTTCTATGGTTAAAAACTTTCACTGGATTTGCACCTCTAGGAACAGTTTTAGTTGCTCTTATTGGTATAGGAGTTGCTGAAGGTAGTGGACTTATGAGTGCAACTATGAAAAAAAGTTGTTACTGCTACACCCTAAAAGATTTTTAACTGCAATGGTAGTTTTAGCTGGAGTTATGTCAAATATAGCTTTCTGACGCTGGATACGTTGTATTAATTCCTTTAGGAGCAGTTATATTCTTATCATTTGGTAGACACCCAATAGCAGGTCTTGCAGCAGCATTTGCTGGAGTATCAGGAGGGTTCTCAGCTAACCTTTTACTTTCTACAACAGACCCACTATTATCTGGTATCACAACAGAAGCTGCAAAAATTATTAAATCCTAGTTATTTTGTAAACCCAGCTTCTAACTACTACTTTTATGGCTGCATCAACATTCTTAATTACTATTTTAGGAACTTTTATAACTGAAAAATTATTGAACCAAGACTTGGTGAATACAAAGGTGAAGTTATAGTTGACCACAATGAATTAACAGATAAAGAAAGAAAAGCTTTAAGATGTGCAGGAATTTCAGTTTTAATATTCTGTGCTATAATAGCTTTCTAATTCTTCCAGAAAACGCAATTTTAAAGAGTTGATGGAACTTTAAAACAATGGACACATGATGGACTTGTTCCTACTTTAATGATGTTCTTCTTAGTTCCTGGTATCGTATATGGTAAAAGTTGCTGGAACTATTAAAAACGATAAAGATGTTGCTAAAATGATGGGATCTTCTCTTGCAACTATGGGTGGATACTTAGCACTTTGCATTTGCTGCATCTCAATTTGTTGCTTACTTTCTCTTATACAAACTTAGGAACTTTCGTAGCTGTTAAAGGTGCTGACTTCTTACAAAGTATAGGATTAACTGGATTACCTTTAATCGTTCTATTCTGTTTTAGTTTCTGCATTCATAAACCTATTTATGGGATCTGCATCAGCTAAATGGGCTATAATGGCTCCAATATTCGTTCCTATGTTAATGAGACTTGGATATACTCCAGAATTTACTCAATTAGCATACAGAATAGGGAGACTCTTCAACAAATATCATAACTCCACTGATGACATATTTTGCATATGATAGTTGCTTTCATGCAAAAATATGATAAAGAATCTGGTATGGGAACTTTAATTTCTGTAATGCTTCCTTACTCAATGTGTTTCTTAGTTGGATGGACAATATTCTTAATAATCTGGTTTCATGACTGGTTTACCAATAGGAGTAGAAGGAGTTATTCACTTAGCAGGAATGTAAAATTATTAATAGAAAAGTAAGCTGTTGTAAATATTTACAACAGCTTTTTCATTTTCTATTGACAAATAAAAATTTTGTTTATATAATTAACATTGTTAATTAACTTTGTTAACTAATAAAGGAGAAGATATTTATGAAAAGAGAAATGTTCAAAAATGTTAGATAGCTTCTATGAAGCAGGAAGAGTTTTTAATTATCTACCCACCACTTCCAGAAGGAGTAAATATTTCATATATACATATCTTAGATTCAGTACAAACACTTTCATTAAAAATAAGTTTGTTAGAGTAAGTGATGTTAGTAAAGATAGAAATTTATCACTTTCTGGAATCACAAGAACTGTTAAAGAGATGGAAAAAGGTTATATTAAAGAAAGTTACATCTGATGAAGATGCAAGGGTTGTAAATTTATCTTTGACTGAAAAAGAGGAATGGAACTATATACAGTTTTTGTACAAATTCATCAAACAGAACTTGCAAAAATTTTTAAAAAGATGTTTCTGAAGAAAAACTTCTTATAACAATTGAAACTATTTATAAAGTATCAGAAATTATGAAAAATAATAGAATTAATTTCAAAAATAAAATTTAGAAAGGATTAAGTATGTCACATAATGAAATTAACTTCACAGAAGGAAGTATTATAAAAACTTATACATTTTATGATTCCTATATTAGGGATCTTTAATTTTTACAAGCAATGTATGGAGCTGTTGACCTTTTTAATTGTAGGAAGATCTGGAACAACAGCAGGTTTATCTGGAGTTTCTACTGGTTCTCAAATATTGAATTTTTGTAACATTTATTGTCAGTGGACTGGCAAATGGGAGTTACAGTCTTAATAAGTAGATATTTAGGAGAAAAGAAAAATAAAAGGATAGGTAGAATTAGTGGTGTCAGCAGTCTTATTTTCAATAGTATCTCAGTTATTCTATGCTTTAGTTATGGTATTTTTGCTAGACCAATTTCTATTATAATGCAAGCACCTCAGAAGCCTTAGAACTCACAACACTTTATGTACAAATTTGTGGGGCAGGAATATTCTTCATTGTTGCTTATAATCTTATTAGTGCAATTTTTCGTGGCTTTAGGTGATTCAAAAAGTCCATTAATTTTTGTGTGCCATTGCCTGTGTGGTAAATATTATTGGGGACTATATTTTTGTTTACTGCATATTTAAGTGGGAATGGTTGGTGCGGCTCTTGCCACTGTAATAGCTCACAGTCAGTGTCATTATGTCTCATCGTCATCAGGAAAAAATTTACCTTTTACTATTAAAAAGAGAGATTTTTCATTTGAGAAGTTAAAAGATTTATGAAAATTGGAACTCCCATTAGCTCTTCATGAAATTTTTAAACAGATGTCTTTTCTTGCTCTTTTGTGCCTTTTGTAAATCGTCTTGGACCAGAGGCTTCTTCTGGTTATGTGTGTAGCTTCTAAAGTAGTTGCCTTTGTGCAGTGTTAATTCCTGCTGCACTAATGCAATCAATGACTTTATAGTTTCTCAAACAGAGAGAGTAAAAAGAAAGGAGAGCACTTTGAAGCATGACAACTGGAATGAAATTTGTGAATAATTGAGCTGTAGTTCTTTACTAATCTAGTTTCCAAGGTACTTTCTTAGTTGGCATTTTTACTGAAGATACTGCTGTTATTCAAAAAGGCTATGAATATCTACTAGGTTTTTCACTTGATACTATTCTAACTGTGATTTTATTTAGTTTTATAGGATTTTTCAATGGACATGAAAAATACAACTTAGCAGTGATACAGGGTACAGCTCAGACCTTTTTAGTAAGACTGCTTGCTTATATTATGAGTATGCAAGAAAATGCAAGTTTAGTTAAAATTGGATTTTCAGCACCTATGGCATCTATCTTTGCAATTTTAATAAATTTTTATTTTCTACTTAAGAAAATAAAAACATTATTTGTTTCACAATCAATAAAAATATTTCTATTTTTATTTTTCTAAAAACAAAATTTTATTATATAATATAAAATAGTTGAAATAAAAATTAAAGGAGAAAAATAATGTTAAAATGAAATTGCTAAAAATATATATTTAATAGAAGTTCCATTACCTAAAACCCACTAAAAGCATTAAATTGCTATTTTATTAAAAATGGAGAAAATATTCTAGTTGTAGATAGTGGCTTTTGACCATGAAGAAAGTGAAAAAGTATTTTTGATGCTCTTGAAGAATTAGGTGCACAAGTTGGAAAAACAGATATGTTTTTAACTCACTTACATGCTGATCACTCTAGGGCTAGCTCTAAAAATTTAAAAATAAATATCAAGGTAAGGTATATTGTAGTCAGATAGACACTGACTATATAAACAAGATGAAACATGAACTATATGCAGATAGATTTGTTCCTACACTAAAAAGTTATGGGAATAGAGCCTGATTTTAAATTCTTTGAAACTCATCCCTGGACTTGTTTACTGTATAAAAGGAAAATTGATACTACTATAGTTAAAGATGGAGATAAAATAGACTTTGGATACTATAATTTTGAAGTTATAGATTTGAGTGGTCATACACCTGGACAAGTTGGAATTTATGATAAAAATCATAAAATATTATTCTCAGGTGACCACATATTAAATAAGATTACTCCTAATATAAGTTTTTGGGATTTTGGGATGAAGATATCTTAGAACTTATCTTAAAAATTTAGATAAAGTTTCATAATATGGAAGTAGATACTATCTATTCTGCTCATAGAGGAATAATAGATAATCCAAAACTTAGAATAGATGAACTTAAAAACATTATGCTGACAGAAATGCTGAAGTTTACAACTTATTAAAAGAGGTTGAAGAAAACTCTGCTGCACAAATGGCTGCAAAAATGCACTGGGATTATAGAGCAAAAGAACTTTGAAGAGTTTCTAATAATCAAAAATGGTTTGCAACAGGTGAAGCTCTAGCTAACTTAGAACATCTAAGAGCTATTGGTAAGGCTGATTATGAATTTAGAGATGGAGTAGCATACTATAGTAGAGATAGAAGAGGCATGTAAAATTAAAAATTTGCAACAGCCTCTTTATTTATAATTTTATTTGTAAGGTAGACTTATTATGATTCTAGCTCCTGCTTTTAAAGGAACTATCTATTTTTGCTCCATATTCATTTCCATAATAATACTGAATTCTCTTATTTACATTTTTAATTCCAACACCACCCATTTTCATAAGTGCTTGTTTTTAGCTGCTTCAAATCCAATACCATTATCCTCATTATTAATTCTATCTTATTCTCTACTATTTGAGAATATATAGAAATTATTCCTGTTGTATCTAAATTTTTAATACCATGATAAATTGCATTTTCTACAAAAAGGTTGCAATATAATCTTAGGTACCTCTATGTTTTCTAATTCTTCTTGTATTGAAATTTTTATATTCCAATTTATCTTCATATCTTTGCTTTTGTATATATAGATATTCTTTAATATGATTTATTTCTTCCTTTAAAGGAATTTTTCTTTCCTGTTACTTAAAGAAATTCTAAAAAGTTAGACAAAGCCTTTGTAATAGAAATAACTTTTTCAGTATCCTGAAATTCTGCCATCCAAATTATAGTATCCAAAGCATTGTATAAAAATGTGGATTAATTTGACTGTAAAGTGCATTAATTTCATATTCTCTTAAATATTTAATCTTATCTATCATTTCATTAAAATGGTTTTGTAAACTTAAAATTTCAATACTTACATCACCTTTTAAATTTATTTTTGATAAATCATTATTAAAATTATTCATATGTTGCTCTAACTCTTTAATTGGTTTTGTAATCTTTCTCCAATACACTGATACTTTATTAAAAACTGTAATTAAAAGAGAAGCCAAACAACTTATAACTATCATTTCCAAAAATGATTTTAAGCTGTCAATTTCTTGCATATAGGAAATTTCAATCAATGTCCAGTGAGTATTCTTAATAGGATATTTTACTGTAACTTTATTTTCTTTTCTGTTATATCCTTCTTCAATATTTTTAAAATTTTTAGATACTTTTCTCGGGAGATATCATAAGGATTTCCTTTATAGTAAACTATCCTATTATCCCTCATCTCAAATAACAATATCACTATTCTTTCCTGTTTCTTGATTTTGAAGATATTCATGAAGTGCTTTGATATTTCATCATCTATCAACAATACACCCAAATTTTCTCCATTAGTATCTACAATTTCTCTACTGACAGAAATGACCCAATCATCCATTCCATCAACTGAAAAATTTTGTTTTCTAAGTGGATTTAATACAGGCATAGGGTTCATTAAAGAATTTGCTATACCATCCTCTTTCATCATATCACTAGAAACTTCCATATTTACATTTTTCATTAGAAATAACTGCACCATCTTTTTCTTATTAAAATAATAGATTTTATATAAGGATCTGTGGAAAGTGTATTATCTATTATATTTAAAAATTCTATCACTTTCATCTTTATTTTTAAATAATCATATACTCCTTTATCATGTGAAATTACTTGACTTAATGTTGTCAATTTGTTCATATACAACTCAATATAATTCCACTTTTTCAATAGCTTCAGTCTTAGCTGAAATTTCTTTTCTGTATTAAAAAGACTACTTTGAACTGAAATAAAAATATACTTCCTAAAAAGTAAAACTAGAACTAAATTGGTAATTTAAAAATAAAATCCTATCTTTATGTTTAATGGTTTATTATTCATTTTCATTTTTTTAACACCGTTTTCTATATTGTTTTGGAGTAATTTGATAATATTTTTAAATTTTGTTATAAAGTAATTTACATCTTCAAAAACCAACTTGTTCAGCTATTTCATAATTTTTAATTCAGTTGTTAAAAGTAATAATTTTGCTTTTCCATTCTCTTTTTGTAAAAGATAATCTTGAAATGGGATTCCAAAATTTTTCTTAAACATAACACTTAAATACCCTAAACTTAAATCTAATTTTTCAGAGAGAACAGATAAGGTAAATTGACTATCAGTATAACTTTCTTCAATAATATTTTGTATTAATTCTTTATAATTATTTTTGTAATGTTATCTTGTGTATCTACTGTCGTTATCTAATACTTTTTCAATTTCCTTTATCTTTTCTTTCCTTTTGCAAGGAACTCACTACACTCCACAATAATTCTGAAACATCTGACTTTGAAATTGGCTTTAAAATATAATCTTCTACTCCAATTTTAATAGCCGTTTGTGCATAATCAAAATAATTATATCCTGTAATGATTGCTATTTTTGTATCAGGACTTTATCGATTTTATCTTTTTGCAACCGATAATCCATCAATTTTGGATATTAATATCCATTAAAACAATTTCAGGTTTAAATTCCTCAAAAACTTTTAATGCCTCTTCTCCTGTTGAAGCCTCATGAATTTCTCCAATTTGTAAAGAAGATAACTCTATTAGTTGTTTTATACCCTCCTAATCAGAGGTTCATCATCTGCAATCATTAACTTATACACAATCTTTCCCCTTTAACTCTTTTTACCTTTATTTTACAAGTGGTAATAAATATCCATAACCTTTTGCTTCCATTTCTGCATAAGGAATAAAATTGTATTGCTGCACCATTGATACAACATCTTTTTTCCACCTCTATCTCTTGGCCCATCATCAAACACATGTCCTAAAATGTGCTTTTTCCACTTCTGTTTACTTCTTGTTCTTACTCATATTGAAACTAGTATCATTATGGTAAGTTACAAACTCTGGGAACAACAGGTTTTGATCAAAACTAGGCCATCCACATTGAGAAGCATATTTATCAGTTGAAGAAAATAATGGTTCTCCCGTTGTTATATCAACATAAATTCCTTTGTCAAAAATTCCAATAATCATTTTGAAATGCTCTTTTCTGTATCTCCATTTTGTGTTACTTCATATTGTTTTTGAATTCAATTTCATTTTTTAATTCTTTTCAGATAATTTTGGGTATCATCCACTATTATATCATTTGCTTTTGATAAATCAACATGACAATAACCATTAGGATCAAATAGTCTGATGATATTCTTCTGCTAAATAATATTCTTTTAAAGGTAAAACTGACTACAAATTTTTTGAGAATATGGTTGCTCTTTATTTCATCTTCAATAACAGATTTATCATTTTGATTTCATACTGAACTCCCTACGACTGATACTCTTTACGAGTGCTAGAGTTGGGGGTTCTAAAATCTTTAAAATATTTAAAAATTTTCTAAGAAGTTTGATAGTTTTACACTCACCCTTATTCTTTTAGGGCGTGTTCAGCTCACTCTCTATTGTATAGGATACTTAAATCCACAACTTTTACTTTTTCTTAGAATATTTAATGCTCCATTACAATCTGCATTTATAAGTTTACCTGCTCTTGTTTGATATAGTCCTCTTTTTATTCTTTTTCCACTGAATATATATTCTTGTGAATTTTTCTTTTATCATATATTGAATTTCATCCCCATCAAAGAAACTTGCTTTTTGATGTATAACTTTCTTCTTGTAACTCTAAATTTATTCCATATAGTTTACATAGATATATTAATTTATCTCTAATTTTCCATATGGTATATTCACAAAATTTTGATTATTTATATTTCCTATATTTGAATTTCTTTGAAAGTCTCATTATATCCTAGAACTAGTTTTCCCTATATCATTATTAAGACAATAATCTATAATTATTCTTGCTGCTTTTTGAAAGATAATCTTCTAAAGTGCGATTATTTCTTTCTAGCTATTTCTCTTTGCCTTAATGTTGTGCACTCAATCTTTTGCTTATCTTTTTATACTTTGTAATTTTGCATTTATCTTGTTATAGTATTGATTTATTGATTTTAATTTTCTACCATCTATTAGGAATGAAGCTCCAGTATTTGTAACACAAGTACATAGACTGTCTCATACCTAAATCTATTCCTAGTCCATTTCTCTTTATTTTTAATTCCCTTTGAACTCTTCTACTTCATGTATATTGAATTTCAAAGTACCCTAGAATATTGTTTAGGGTATTATTCTAATTCTTTTATTTTCTTGCCTTTTAATATGGTGGTAGTTTTTATTGCGATTTCCTATGTGCCTTTCTAAATGAATTTGAATATGAATAATCAGCATATCATCTTTAATCTTACAAAACCTATGACAAGAGTCGTAAAACCATCTTTATCAAGATATTTAGGTAATTTTTATTTTTATTATCATATTTGACCATTCTTAGTAAGTTTTAAAAGTCCAAAAATGATTTGAAACTTCCATCTACTTCTTTAAACTTTGTTGAGCCATATTAGAATTCTAACTTTCTTAGTAATTTTCACTATTTTTAAGCATTTTATAATTTTCATTATAACTTAAATACTCTATTAAAAATAGTATTGTCTAATATTATATATAGCTTCATTAGTTAAGTTCTTAGCTATATGTGAGTAAATATTTTAAATTTCTAAACTCTTTTTTACTAAGATGTTTTTACTTGTTGTTTTAATGTTAAATACATATATAATCACCTCCTTTTCATTAGAGATATTATACCATGTATTCTACATTTTATCCATTAAAAAGTAATGTTTTTATTTGTTTTAAATATTTTTAAAGTTTTTAAACCCCACAACAACGGAAGCGTCGTTCACATCAAGTGCGCTACTACTTATGCAGTTCTCAAAGATTTTTATATCTTATGAACTTCTTTGCTATCTCTATAAGCACAGACTATATCTTATCCATAGTGTATCTCAACACCTTAGGCGAAACCACTCAATACCAATCGCTTGTATTGTACCCCCTCACGAGGGATAGTCGTTGAACTTTCCTTTTCAGGCTTTAGCTGATTGTCTATTATCATAATGTTTTAGGATTTAACCTTGCAACCATCTAGTATATTTTTCTGCTTTTCGCCACCATCACACTCTATACCATATTCTCACTTAGGTATTATGTTGTGGTTATACTAGCTTTAAGAGTTTCCAGCACATTCAGTTTTTTGTTGCACGGTTTTGCTCCGTGTCTCACATCAAGTTTCCCCTATATGCTTACGTTTCAAAAATTTTCGTGCAATCATACTCTACGAGTACATGTCTCATGATCTAATCAACCCTACGAGTGCTAGAGTCACGAGTGTTCTTGCACTATTTAATTCCTGTTCTAT
>BNJS01003883.1_pt1 | contig 12577 bp, 13 predicted proteins | sample 8540461 | NCBI WGS metagenome assembly BNJS01 (sample SAMD00202454, study PRJDB9452) | human saliva metagenome | isolation source: human saliva | place: Japan
GCATCCATGAAAAAAATCCTGATTTTCAAGTGAAATCAGGATTTTTCTTTTACATTTTACTCTGCAATCAAGGTTTCCAAACCAACCTTCATCATATCGGTGAAGGTATTTTGACGTTCTTCTGCAGTTGTGTCTTCATCTGGATTAACCAAACTATCTGAAATAGTCATAATAGCAAGAGCATCAACATGGTGTTGGGCAGCAAGATAGTAAAGAGCTGCTGCTTCCATTTCCACCGCTTTTACTCCCCACTTACCAAGCTCGATGTTCTTTTCAAAGTAGTTTGAATAAAAGACATCAGAAGACAAAACGTTCCCAACGTGGGTTGTCATACCGAGTTCTTTAGCGATATGGTAGGCCTTATCCAAGCAAATCAAAGCTAGCGATTTGTGGGAAATCATACTGTGGCCAGTCATTGCGGACGATGTTTGAGTTGGTTGCAGCTGCCTGCGCCAAAACCAATTCACGGACGTGAACATCTTCATTCAAAGAACCAGCAGTTCCCACACGGATCAATTTCTTCACACCGTAGTCAACAATCAACTCACGCGCATAAATCGAAATAGATGGCATCCCCATCCCAGTTCCCATGACAGATACACGGTGGCCCTTGTAAGTACCAGTGTAACCAAACATGTTACGCACTTCGTTAAAACAAACAGCATCTTCAAGGAAATTCTCCGCAATAAATTTCGCACGAAGAGGATCCCCAGGAAGAAGAATTTTATCAGCAATTTCACCCTGCTGAGCAGCAATATGGATAGACATAGTTAAGATATAAAGGGCGACAGAGAACAAAGTAAAAATAGGAAACTGACGAAGCATCTCAGATGCTAGACAGTTTATCTTTTTTACACAGTTCTCCGCCCGTATTCAGTTCAATGAATACAGTTAACCCATCCTTTCTTTATTCTAAAATTTATAATCAGAAAGATACCAAACCCGTCAAAAAGCAAAGGGAAAATAGGAGTTGGGTGCAGTGAGCGATGCTCGCTAGACCAACTATCTTTTTTCCCCACTGCTTTTAGGGTGGGGTCAATTCCTTTCTTTCTTAATTTTGATGATATTGAGAAGATTAGAGCGGCTTCAATTCAATCCCGAACTCCCCTTCTCTTCTGAGTTTTTAGAAAAGTTTTCCGCTCGTGTTCAAATCAGAACATCTCGCTCTACCTTTCTGTTTTTATATTTAGGATAGCGACAGAGAACAAAGTAAAAATAGGAAACTGACGACGCATCGCAGATGCTAGATAGTTTATCTTTTTTATACAGTTCTCCGCCCGTATTCAGTTCAATGAATACAGTTAACCCATCCTTTCTTTATTCTAAAATTTATAATCAGAAAGATACCAAACCCGTCAAAAAGCTAAGGGAAAATAGGAGTTGGGCGCAGTGAGCGATACTCGCTAGACCAACTATATTTTTCCCACTGCTTTTAGGGTGGGGTCAATTCCTTTCTTTCTTAATTTTGATGATATATAAGAGAACAGCCAGGGTTCTGTTCAAGATCAGCTAGTGCTTTCTTATAAACTAGACAAATATAACTGTCATTGTATCGTCAGATTACAAGACATCATCGTCACTCACCTTGGAATTCAACGTTGTTCCCCAGTGAGTGATTTTTCGATGTGGTTGGGCCAGAAGAGGTCTATTATCATAGATTGTTTGCCATCTATTCCAAATAAGACCTGTTCTCTTTTCGATCTTAATTCGAAGATTGCGCATATTAGACTTAATTGGGAGATTGAGGATAGAGCCTGCGGTCTGATTACGCCCATTCCCTTCCCAAGAACGACTTCGTACAACTGATTGGCCATTTTTATCTACTGTAACTTCTTCCCACGATATTGAATAACGTGCAATATAAGCGCCACTATGTTGGATAGTTAGGGTCTTATCTTTTACAGGAGTGTAGTTTAACAGTTGTACAGGCTTAGAAGTTTGAGTAGTTGCATTATTTTTAGCTACAAATCGAAAAACCTCTACTTCTGCAAGGCTGAGAGCTTGATTTTTTTGACGCAATTGAATGCGAACACGGCGACCTAATTTACCATTCAACTGGAGATCTAAACTGCTTCCTTCTAAACGAGAAACATATTGTCTAGCAACTTCTGTCCCTTTTTCATCATATAAAAATCACATCAAAGTCTGACAGACGTTTAGAAAGTTCTCCATCCCCACGATTATGAAGGCGAACAAGTCCTACCTGTTCTGTACGACCTAAATCAACTTCCCACCAAGGCTGGTTTTTCAAATTTTGTATGGGTAATTGATTGCTGGCTATAACTACTATTGGTATTGCCATCCAAGGCACGACTAGCATCTCCCCCAAAATTCGGTAGAGCTTTTGACGTGCTTGCTTTTTTTCCAAGCAATATTTCTCAGCGCGGAAAAACCTGAACTTCTGCAAGACTGAGAGCGTTATATCCATCTAACTCAATGCGTACAAAACGAGCTTTCTTATAATCAATTGAAATCTGAGCGGAACTATCTCGCAAGTATGCAATGCGCTTTCTTTCAATTTCTTTTCCAGAACTATCCAAAAGAATCACATTAAAATTAGTCAGTCTATCTTGAGCAGCATCTGTTCGATTGTAAATATTAATCTGACGAATCGTTTCTTCCTTATCTAAATCGACTTGCCACCAAGGTTTTGATTGAAAATCTGTATGAGTAACAGAATTATGTCCGTAATTTCCATCTAATTTACCATCAACTGCTCTTCTAGCATCTCCTCCAAAAGCTGTTGAACTTTGAATTACTCGTTTTCCTAGAGCTATATTTTCAAGAGGTTCAACACTTGGTTGACTAGACGACAGAGGGACTTGTTGTTTCTTAAAGAAATAAACTTTGTCCAATTTTTGATCACGATATCCCTGTTTATCAAGCGTATCACGTTTTCCAATATTAAAATTCGGGATAGCATTCATTCTACTTTCAAAATAACCACGCGAACGGTGCTTGAAACTAGAGTTACCTGTGAAAGTTACAATATCATTATCATTACGAATCAAAGATGTCACAACATTATCATTATCGACCACATAATGTTTTATTTTTCCAGATAAAGCCAACTTACGACTTTCTAACCCTACATCCCAGAAACCATTTTTAGCATTCCAAATAGTTCGAGAAGTAATTACTTTAGGAGCACTAAATGTCGTAACTTTTTTCAAAACATTATTATAAAAAGTAGGATATTTCTGATAAGCTTCAACTGCTGCTATTTGAGCTAAGTAGCCTCCTAGAGAATGACCTGTCATATACAGATTGGTAATGCTGGAATCCTGCGCCAGTTCTTTTACAACATTACGGATATCATCCGCTTGTGCAGGTTTATTTCCACCAAATAAAACCAAATCTGTACTTAAATCCTTGGCGTCATTAACTCGCGTTCCACGAATAGCCAACATTTGAACAGTATTGTCTTTTAAATAAGGAAGATCACTCTTAGTTTCAAATAAGAAAGCATCCAAGCCACTTGCTGTATGATAAGCCTTTTTCATCTTCCAAAATGGGGCTAACTCATTGTGCATCATTTTATATTCTTGACGATCAAGATAAAGACTTGGAAAAGGATTTTTATGATCTAGAATTTTGTCAATGTAATCATCATCACGATAAGCCAACTCCATAAAAAGGAGGGAATCACGATCTGTGACATACCATTGTTTCTTGTTATCATCTTCCCCGTCTTCTAGTCCATCTCCATCACTATCTGCTAGTAAAGGATGGCTATGGTATCCTAAGTAGTCTTTCCCATCTTTATTGTAAATATACAATTCATCCTTATTTTTTATTCCATCATGATCATCATCTCCATCAGGATCTAAAAATTTTCCACCGTATAAAGAATTATCGACAAGATCCTTCTCTACATGGAGCTCTCCTTTAGAAATTTTGACAAGGTCTGCCTCTGTTACTGGACGAGAATTTTTCGGCTCATCCTTTAGAATTTCCTCTTTCTTCAATTCCTCATGAGGCACAGCAGATTCTTTTTGATATAATTCTTCTCCTGCTTTTTCTTTCTCATGTGTAACAACTTCTTTTGTTTCTAAAGTTGATTGAGCAGCTGTTGCTTTCTCCTCTGTAATAGATATTTCCTGTTTTTTATCAGTACCTTCTTTTACGGGAATATCCTTTGCTACTACTGATACAGAGCCTTCATTTTTCAGACCATGATTTCCTTCATTGGCAGAAACACCTGTTGGTACTATAAAAGCAAAACCAACTGCTACAGATACAACTCCGATACTTAATTTTTTTATGCCAAAACGCATAATTTGTTGACCGATTTTCATTTATACATATATCTTTCTTTTATTTTTTTCACCCTCTTTACCAACAATATTCTCCAATCAGCTAATCTCCTTTATCGTCACAGTTTCATTTTTATACTTGGTTAACAAGGATTTGATGAGGTTTGTAAAAGTATAGGAACCTCATTCAATTTTCATATCATAATTCTATATGGAAGTTAATTGTTTCATTCATCTTCCAACTTACAGAAATGCTTTCCTACTTATTTTTTTCTCATAGTTCAGCAAGAATCGCTTTGAGCAAGCCTTTGAAGTCACCTTTGACACGTTCAGTCACTTCTACAACTTCTTCGTGATTAAGTTCTTCTTGGAAACCAGCAGCATGGTTAGTAATACATGAAATACCAAGAACTTTCAAACCTGAGTGAGCTGCAACAATAACTTCAGGAACCGTAGACATACCGACTGCATCTGCTCCCAATGTCTTATAGGCACGAATCTCTGCTGGGGTTTCATAAGTCGGACCTGTTACACCGATATAGACACCTTCATCAAGCTTGATACCAAGTTTTTTAGCCACTTCATGGGCAGTAGCACGGTATTCTGGTGTGTAGGCCTTAGACATATCTGGAAAACGAGGACCAAAATCATCCAAGTTCTCACCCATTAATGGGTTTTGCCCCGTCATGTTAATATGGTCTGAGATAGCCATCAAGGTACCAGGACCAAATCCAATACCGCCAGCTGCATTGGTTACAATGACACCTTCACATCCAAGAACTTTCATGACACGAACTGGGAAAGTCACGACTTCAAGAGGATTTCCTTCATAGAAATGGAAACGACCTTGAAGAGCCAAGACCTTGCGACCTGCAAGGTCACCATATACCAATTTACCAGCGTGACCGACTACTGTTGAACGGCCCCAGTTTGGAATTTCAGCATAGTCTACTACAACTGGATTTTCGATTTCTTCTGCTAGTTCTCCAAGTCCTGATCCAAGGATTAGACCAAACTCAGGCGCTTGGATTCCCTTGTCTTTCAAGAAAGCAGCTGTTTCATTGATTTTGTCTAAATGTCATTGTGTGTCTCCTTTATTATTCTTTAGCATTTGACCGATTTTTTCAAAAGTTTTAGCATTGCGAATGGTGATGTTGCGATAAAAAGGCATCTTGAGCAAGTACTTATGATAGGCAGTTGCATAGTAGGATTCCTCAGAGAATTTCCCCCAGAAAATCCCAAGTCTTCCAAAATGAACCACTTCATCTTCCAGTTCCAAACCGTTCACTTTCTCGATCACTTGAGCCATATCCAATCCCTCCGTGTAAAAGAGGACATCTTTTCGAGCTAGGTCTTTGGTCCACCAATCTGGCAGATTTTCCAGCTCTGCTTCATAGTCTTTCTGACTCAGCAAGGAAAAGTTCTGAATAAATGGATAATGAACTTCAAAGAAAGCCTCTAACTTTTCAACCAATCGGACTTTGGGGTCTGTCGAAGTAAAGAAAATATTGCCACTGTTGATGTAGGTTTCAACATTTCCCAGTCCCAACTCTGTTAATTCTTGACGAAGCTCCGCCATGACAACCTTATTTTTCCCACCGACATTAATTCCCCGAACAAGTAAAGCATATCGTGTCATCTTATACCAATTTATCTAAGAAACTTTCCCCAATCATGGCTGTTTCAACACCAAAGTTATCCGCAACTGTTGCTGAGATATCTGCAAAATGTCCGACAGGAATGAGACCATTTCCTTTAAAGGCAGGGCTATAGGCCAACAATGGAATATATTCACGAGTGTGGTCTGTTCCTGCATAGGTTGGGTCATTTCCATGGTCAGCAGTAATCAAAAGAAGGTCATCCTCTCTCATGGCTGCGATAATTTCAGGTAAGCGTTCATCAAACTCATGCAAGCAATCACGGTAACCATGAGCATTGCGGCGGTGGCCGTAAAGGGCATCAAAGTCAACCAAGTTTGTGAATGAGAATCCTTTTTCAAACTCAGCAAGACCCATGGTCTTCAAGAGTGTATCAATTCCGTGGCTATTTGACTTATTGTGGCCCATATCATGGTTGATACCCGCACCGTTAAAGATATCATTGATTTTACCAACAGCATAAGTATCGATACCAGCTTCATTCAATTTATCCAAAACAGTTGGTGCAAATGGAGATACGGCCAAGTCACGACGATTTGCTGTACGAGTGAAGTTACCTGGTTCACCCACATAAGGGCGAGCAATGATACGACCTAGAAGGGCTGGACGCTCAAGGGTAATCGAACGTGCATATTCACAGATACGGTACAATTCATCCAAAGGAATGATGTCTTCGTGGGCAGCAATCTGCAAAACTGGGTCAGCTGAAGTATAGATAATCAACTCCCCAGTTTCCATTTGACGTGGCCCAAAATCATCAATAACAGCTGTACCTGAGTAAGGTTTGTTGGCTTCACGAATGACCTTACGTCCTGAAAATTCTTCGATTTTTGTCAAAATTTCTTCTGGGAATCCATTCCAGAAAGTATCGAAAGGCTCAGTAATGTTGAGTCCCATGATTTCCCAGTGTCCAGTCATAGTATCCTTACCAAGAGATACTTCTTCCAATTTTGTTGCATATCCTGTTGGATTGCTTTCTGCAGGTACAGTCTTCAAAGGCGTTTCGCGAGGAATATTTCCTAGACCAATTTTAGCCATGTTTGGCACATTCAAACCAACTGTTTTGGAAATATGTCCCAGTGTGTCAGAGGCACCATCTGGAACCCCTGCATTGACAAAGTTATTGGCATCTGGTGCAGCACCGATTCCCACAGAATCCAGTACCACCAAGTGAATACGATTAAATTTTGACATAATGTGTCTCCTTATTATGTTGATTAGTTTGCTTTTGTTGAAGTTAAAATCTGAACCCCATTTCGTCCAGCTACGATGACCTTATCCACCATTTGGTTGAATAAGCCGTGCTCCACGACACCAACGATATGGTCCAATTCTTGGCCAAAGGCAATTGGATCTTCAATGACATCCAAGGCAAGATCAATGATAAAATTCTGCATATCGGTCACAAAACGTTGGCCGTCTTTTTCACGGAAACTTGGTTTGTAGCCAGCTCGCTCAAACCGACGAAAGACCTGTTCTGCGCCATACTGAACCACTTCTACTGGCAATTTAAAAGCACCCAGTTTCTCGACTAGCTTGCTTTCATCCACTACCCAAATATATTCTTTTGAGGGCGTTGCGACAACCTTCTCCATCAGAAGGGCACCACCACCACCTTTGATTCCATTAAACTGATTATCCACTTCATCCGCCCCATCAACCGTCACATCAACAGAGTCCACTTGGTCAATAGACTTAAGAGGAATATTGAGTCCTTCTGCCTGTTTACTGGTTACACTAGAAGTCGTCACAGCTGTAATCTGCAAGCCTTCTTCCTTGATTCGACGACCGATTTCCTCCACGAAATAATAGGCAGTAGAGCCAGTTCCAAGTCCGACTACCATGCCATCCTTGACAAACTCAGCAGCCTTGATACCTGCCATTTTCTTCAGATTTTCCACTCAAACACCTCCATAAAAGAGCTACTTCTATTATAACATGTATCCGTTTTTATTTCATGGATACACTAGAAAAACCCGAACATTTTTATTTCGGGTTTTGATGTCCTATTTAACCATATCAGGATCGTAGTCATAAAATCCTGTATCAAGGAAGCGATTTTTAGGGTGAAGTTTACGCACTTCTTCATCCAGCAAGAAAGCTTGGTCATGACTAAAGTTGCCCTCTTGAATCAAGCTGCGCGCTTGGATAAAGAGTTTCGCAATCTCAACAAAGTTCTGACCTGGAGTATAGAGACCTTCTAATTTCCAGTGAGTAAAACCATGCTCCACTAATTCTGTCAATTTAGTCATCAAATCAAGGTCATTGTTGGCAAAAATGTGGGTCCCATGATTGTCTTCAAAAATGGAATAGTGGCTCTCTGGGTCACTTGGCTCAGCCAAAAAGAGGTCTCGCTTGCGAGTCTTTTCATCATCGATGTGCGTAAAGTTATAGTAATTTTGCAAGAGCGGACGCTTAGAATGGTGAATAACACTAGCTCCATAAACCAACACTTCAGCAGGAATTTCCAAAATTTCTGGCATTTTGAAGAGTTCAGCCGATGGAATTTCACGCGCCAAAACAGCCTCAGATGCGCCAGCCTTTTGTCCCCAAAAGTTAATCTGACGACTGCTAGTTACCATGGTTGAAGCATCGTAGATGGTCTTAAATGAATAACCATCGCGGTTGACTACGTAAAAGACACCTGCATCCCCAATCGTAATGTAGTCTGTCTTGATTTCTTCCAAAAAGTCTAAGAAAGGCTTGATACGATCCATCATATCTTGGTGCATGAGGGCATTGACCGCAACAATCAATTCCTTACCTGCTTCATGAACCAACTTAGCAATTTCACGCAATTGATCATAACTAAAGGTTGTTGGCAGACGAAGGCCAAAATCTTTCTCACCGACATAGATACGGTCTACGCCAGCTTCGAGCAGTTGTTTAACTTGTTCAATACTTTCAGCAGTTGCTGTAATGATAATCTTTTCCATAAGGAAAATTATACCATATTTCTCAAAAATCAGCTATGAATACTGGGAGTTTTCTAAAAAGTCAGGCTTGTTTTTATCTTTTGAAATCAAAAAGTGAACAGTAACCAATACTGTCCACTCTCTTTTCTATGCATGTCTTTCTTCAACTAGATGGCCATCATTCATAACATAAATACGATCAACCTTATCAAGAAGGCGTGTATCATGTGTAATCATGACAACTCCTCTACCTTGTTCGTGGGCAATGGCAGCCAACATTTCCGTTACTTGGTAGGCTCGCTGGGTATCTAAACTTGCTGTTGGCTCATCTGCAAGCACGATACTTGGATTGTTATAGAGAGCTCTAGCAATTGCGGCTCGTTGACGTTCTCCACCCGATAAAGCCTTGGGATACTGATCTTGTACTTTTCCCAAATCCAACAACTCAAAAAGTTCTTTTCGATCACTTTTACTATTTTTTCCCTTATCCAGTCTGTCAATCAAATCCAACTGTTCCTTGACCGTTAGAAAAGGAATTAAGTTTGAAGCTTGGAGAATAAAGCCAAACTCTCTAAAACGGAGGTCTGTTTTTTCCTTCTCTGTCAAACTTCCTGTTTCCTTCCCCTTGACTAAAATCTTTCCACTCGATGCTTCCTGAAGTTGTCCTAGAGTTGTTAGAAAGGTCGTCTTCCCAGAGCCTGAAGGCCCAACGATAGCCACGAACTCTCCCGCATTTAGCTGAAAATTCGTCTCATGCAGAGCTACGACTTTCATCTTTCCTTCCCCGTACGTTTTTGTCACTTGACTCATTTCAATCAATGCTGTCATACTATTCTCCTTATCACTCTGCAATCGCAGTAATCGGGTCCACCTTTAGCAAGCGTGGAAGTGAAATGACACCACCTATAAGGGCCATCAAGCAAATTACCAAACTTAAGACAGAGTAGGCTATCCAACTTGGGTAGAATAAGAAGGTAGCTGGTAAGACTAAAATCACTCCTCCGATAGCTAGCAAGGCTAAAGCAATCCCCATACCAGATAGGAAGAAGATTTGACAGAAAAGAGACCATACAATGGTTTTGATCTGTATTCCCTGAGCCCGCATTATTCCATAAAGACCTAGTTTTTGGATGGTAATGATATAAATAAAAATACCCACAATCAAGCCTGTGATGACAATCATAGCCAGAATCATCCCTGAAAATACATTCACCTGAGGCGTGTAACCAGGAATTTTCGAAATCATTTTGGGAATAGAAATTTGTTTCAGTCCATCGCCAGCCACTTCTATATCATTTTTCAATACCAAGGCAGAGATTGATTTATTAGATTTTAAAGTTCCTTGTAAGGTCCAATAAGTTGTCAGACTCGTAAAGACAACTGGCTCAGTAAAAAACTTATTTCCTTTAGTCAGGCCTACAATCTTGTACCTTGACTCGCTTCCATCCAGCTGAATGTCATCACCTAGCTTGATTCCATAATTCTCAAAGGACTGATCCACGACCACTTCGTCATCTCCTTCAGGATATCGGCCCTCCGTCAAACTAGGAGAGATAAAAGCGTCCCACTCCTGAGCAAAGATGGAAACATTGATCTTTTCACTATCATCGACTAGATTGGTCACAGCGAACATATAACCCAATGGAGCTGCCTCTTTAGAACTCATATCCTTATAGTCCTTTTCAGGAATAAAAGATGCCGTCAAATTATCATTTGCGTAGTCAGATAAAACCACACCCGTCGCTTGCCAATTATCAATAGCGGCTCGGTTGTTTCGCACAAGACCAAGAGCTAAACTGGTCATAAAAAAGACCATGAAAGCGATAAGAAAAATGGTAGTTAAAATCAAACTATATCGAAGTTTGTTTTGTAATATTTCTTTGATAGCAAGATACATGCTTATCTCCTTTAACTTTTCCAAGAGGTATCGGTTAGACACCCCGCTACTATAAAAATAGAGAGACAGAAAATCTGTCTCTCTATTCAAAACAAATCTCACTAATCAAATTAAATAAAATCAAGAAAATAAGGAAAAAATTTTTCGTAAAAAAGAATCATTTAGTAACTCTATTTCCTTTATAAATATAAATCAATTATGAATATTAATAAAGTGTTTGGTGTTCATCCATCCTATCATTTTCACATTATGGTGTCAAGAAAAGTGATTTTGAAAAGGGACTTTATTCTTTTTGTAACCTTTCTGTAATAATTCTCTGCTGAAAAAATGATAAAATAGGTATGTACTGTTAAGGAGAGAATAATGCCCGTAAGAAAATTACAATCCTATGAGGTAGACTATCAAGAAGAGTTAAACCAGCAGGTTCCTCGCTATCAAGATTATACACCTGAAGCGCAATCTGATGCCAATCTCAAAGGAAATCCTATTTTTTGTTAATATCGCTGTTTTTTGTATCTGTATTGCTATCTTTAGTTTTATCTTTTTAGCATTAAAATTATCAACTGCTCTTGCCTTTGCTGCAGCAATCGGATCCAGCTTACTTGTTTTAAAAGTCCAACGCTCTATTATCAAACGAAAACGTAGAAGATAAATCCAAAATATCGCCCCATCTGGAGCGATATTTTTATTTTTTCTTTTTAGATGGTGTGTGGATGGCTATTTTCACTTCAAAGATTGTTCCCTTGGGTTTATTATCTTTAACAGTAATGGTTCCTTTTAAGGCATCTACAATTTGCTTGGCCAGAGATAATCCTAAACCAAAACCACCTTTTTGACGGGTTCTAGCCTTGTCTACTCGATAAAAACGGTCAAAAATTTTCTTCTTATCTTCTGCGGAAATACCAACTCCGTTATCAGAAACAAGTAAATACAGATTGCGATCGGTCGCTGAAATCATAAAATCAATTTCACCATCCTCCTCAGTATATTTGATGGCATTATCAAATAGGATGGTCATCAGTTGTTTCAAAAGAAGCTGATCTGTGACAATCGTTCGATGGATACGATTTTCAAAACGGAAGACACGGTCATTTTCCGAAGCAATCATCTCATAGTTCGTGAAAGTCGTATTAAAAAAAGCTAGTTGGAACTTCTCCAAGTTCAGGCTTAATCCCATCATCTCTACGAGCTAAATTCAACAAGTTTGTCGTCAAAAACCTCATGTTTCGAACTTCTTCCAAACTCGAAGCAATACTTTCGCTCACATCCATAATGGTAGCTTCTGGCTTACGGAAAAGGGTCTCTAAACGATTTTGCAGAACTGCAAGTGGGGTTCGTAACTCATGACTAGCATTTTCCACAAAGGACTGCTGCTTCTGCATGCTCTCAAGCAGGGGCCGAACACTGACCCTAGCTAGATAGAGACTGGCAAGCAAAGACAGAATCCAGAAACTTGCCATCACAACGACAATCAATTGCTCATGCTTTTGACTAGCCTGCTCCAACTGACTAGTGTTAATCAAGACAGCGGCATACTTGATATTGGTTGAAACCGAACTAATATTCGTTTCCATCAAAATCATGCGATAGATTTCTTCCTGTCCATAGCTATTAAGAACCTGAATCTGATAGATATGACCTAGTTCTTTCTTTTCTAACTTAATCTTATCCAATCCCAAAAATCGATTTCCAGAAAGGAGTTGGGTAAAATTCTTATCAAAAAGAATAACCTCTGTATTGGAACTGACATTGGGTTTTACATCAGTCTTGCTAGTATCTGTGGCAGCATTCTCTAAGTCTTTAATCTCTTCTGTTGCCCTATTTACTGCCAGCTGAATAACTGCCTGAGGA
>BNJS01002962.1_pt1 | contig 12574 bp, 12 predicted proteins | sample 8540461 | NCBI WGS metagenome assembly BNJS01 (sample SAMD00202454, study PRJDB9452) | human saliva metagenome | isolation source: human saliva | place: Japan
CTCTTTGGCAAAAGAAGGAGGCTTTGTTCTTTTCATCAATATCTCTCTCTGGTTCTAATAATCTAAACTTTTGCAACCGTTTAAATTTTTCTAATATTAAATTTTTTCTTCAAAAGTTCGATAAGTGATAATATAAATTTAAGTTAACACATTAAATTTTGATAAACATATATTAAATCAAGGAGGGATCAACTTGAAAAATACGAAAAGATTATAAATGACATCATTTTTTAAAAATCCAAACCGGTATTTTTAAAGAAGGTGAACAACTCTATACAGAAAAAGAGATAAAAGAAATATATAATGTTAGTAGTACTACTGCCGTGCGTGTACTGAACGAGACTAGAATCTGCTGGCTACATTTTAGAATTCAAGGTAAAAGGAAGTTTTCGTCAACAAAACATTTAGTTAATAAAAAAAGTTTTTGTTACAGAAAATAATAACTTTCATAAAACATTTTTAAAGAATCAGTATCTGAGCATTCTGAAGTTGTGAAGCTGAGATTATTCAAGATAAAGAGCTTTGCTCAAAATTAAAAACTAAAAATCAAAAACTTCTAAAAGTAGCTCGTATAAAATATATCGGTAATATTGCGTGGGCTCACCAAACTAACTATATTCCAATATAAATATTTACCTGATGTTAATATTGATGATATCGATAGTTTTAAAGAACTAGCTACTATGATTAGAAAAATATCGCATAGATATTCACCAAGAAAAAGTCTAAAAACTATGCAAAGTTATAGTTGATACTCCTGAAGAAATTGCCAATTTTATCGCTAAAAGACGGTGAACCATGTTTTGAATTTGATAGGTACACCTACTTTTGCAGACGGTAAAATTTTTGAATATGTAAAAATCTTTTATAAATTACAAATACTACAGCTTAACAATTAAAGATTAAGCATCGGATTGGGCTAACTATGAACAAAAAGAAAAATATTAAACCAAATCAAAAGGCGGAATTATCGTTTCTTGCCAAACTTTACCTGGAGAACCACTATATGTCGAAGAAGGTGGAATTATGAAACTTATGGCACTAGCTGCTAAAGAAGCTGGAGCTGTTGGTATTCGTGCACAAGGAGTTACTGATATAATTCAAATCAAAGAAACAGTTGACCTACCTGTTATCGGAATTATCAAACAAAGTTATGAAGGGATGTCACAATTTCATCACAGCAACTATGAAAGAAGTAGATGCTCTTGTAGAAACAGGTTGTGAAATAATCGCCTTAGACTGTACTCTACGCCCTCGTTTTGATGGTACAACAATCAATGATTTTATCGCAGAAATCAAAGCCAAGTACCCTGACATTCTTTTAATGGCAGACATTGCTACATTCGAAGAAGGTGTAAATGCTGCTAATATCGGTCTTGATTTTGTCGGAACTACATTAAGTGGTTATACAGAAAATACAAAAGATAGACCAAACGAAGTAGATTTAGGTCTTATCAAAAAATTATCTGAAACTATTTCTGTACCTATAATCGCAGAAGGTCGTATCCACTATCCTGATCAAGCAAAAGCAGCTTATGAGGCAGGTTCATTCAGCGTAGTAGTTGGTGGAGCTATCACTCGTCCAAAAGAAATTGCAGCTAGATTTATCAATGCAGTGAAATAAGAAAAAAGTTCTAATTGACACATGATCAATTAGAACTTTTTAATTTTATTTTTCCCAAGCACGTCCATCGATATAGCTTGATTTTCTGTAGTTTTCTTTCATCGGTTTTACCGGCATTATTATCGATAACAGTATATATATCAATATCGGACTACCGAATGAGAAAATACTCGCTAATAAGAATAGTACTCGTAAGAAACTAGCACTTATTCCAAATCTTTCACTTAAACCACTACATACTCCAGAAATTACAGCTCCTTCATATGATTTATACATCTTTTTATCTTCTAAAAATTAAGAAATTTATTCCATAATTTTATTTAATCCATCTATCATAATAAATTCCTCCTGACTTTATTTTTGATATTTTTATTATTCTGACTTTATAAATATTATATCACATATTTTGTATATATTGTACTTACTAGACCTTTAAATGAAGTTTATATTATAAGATTTTTGTAATAAATATCTCAAAAATCACAATAACAGAGGAATACTTATTTTCATCCCCTTATCATAACTTTCTAAATTTTCTTCTTGACAAGTGAGTGATTTACTCACTATAATATTAAACATAAGGTGAGCAACTACTCACTAGAGGTTTGAAAATCTTATTTCTAATGGGATATCTCTTAGCACCTATCGTGAACGATTCCTTATTAATCGCAGTTCTAAAAATATTAGGTGAACTAATATCCTCAAATAATCTCAGCTATATTTTTTATTTATAGAGTGAGTGTTCACTCATTTCTAAAAAGAAAAGGTGATTCTTATGAAAAATTAATACAAATTACTTCATTATCAAAAAGCTTTGGCGATCAAACAGTACTTGACAACATTGATTTCAACCTAGAAAAAGGTGAAATTGTCGGTCTTATTGGTCCTTCGGGAGCTGGAAAGTCAACATTAATAAAAACAATGCTCGGTATGGAAAAAGCGGATAAAGGTGAAGCCCTTGTTCTAGATAACAAAATGCCAAAAAGAGAAATTCTTTCTAATATTGGATATATGGCACAAAGCGATGCCCTTTATGAAATGCTTACCGGCTATGAAAATTTAGAATTCTTCGGCAAAATGAAAGGCATTCCTTCAAAACAACTAAAAGAAGAGATAGCTTATGTGGCAAAAATAGTCGACCTAACCGACCACTTGAAAAAATTAGTATCGAATTATTCAGGTGGGATGAAACGCAGACTTTCACTCGCTATTGCATTAATCGGTAGCCCCGAGTTACTTATACTCGATGAACCTACTGTCGGCATAGATCCCTAGCCTTCGCCGTAACATTTGGAAAAGAATTATTCAAACAAAGGGATAACGGTGTTGGTATACTAGTAACGACTCACGTAATGGATGAGGCAGAACTTACAGACAAAAGTTGGACTTCTTCTTCGTGGAGACATATATAGATTTTGACACACCAAAAATCTAAAAAGAAAAATAATGTTATTACTATCGAAGAAGTATTCTTAAAAGTGGAGGAAAAAAATAAAATGAGAATTTTTAACTATTTCAAAAAGAGTTTTTAAAGAATTTTTTTAGAGACAAACGAACTCTAGCAATGATGTTCGTTGCTCCAATTTTTATAATGTGGTTAATCAGCATAGTCTTTTCAGCAAATACAAATTCTGAAATTACTGTCGCTTCTGTAAACACTCCTCAAAGTGTCGTATCTGTAATGAAAGATATCGATAGCGTTCATCTAGAAGAATATCAATCAAAAGAAGCTGCTGAAGAAAAATTAAAAAACAATGAGATTGATACTGTAATTTCTTACGATAACAATACTTATACAGTAACTCACGCTAACATAGATTCTACTAAAACTATGCAAGCTCAACAAGTTTTAAAAAGCTCTATAAAAGCATCAGAAGCAAAAAACTTGGTAGAAATTGTAAAAAAAGTAAATCCTAAATTAGGTGAAAACAAACAAGAGCCTGAAGTTAAAGAATATTATAACTACGGTAATGCAGATTCAACATTTTTTAATAAGGTTGCACCTACTTTAATCGGCTATATCCTATTCTTCTTCGTGTTTCTAATCTCTGGAATGGCTCTACTAAAAGAACGTACTAGCGGAACTCTAGATAGACTTTTAGCAACTCCGGTAAAAAGAAGCGAAGTTGTCCTAGGATATGTACTATCTTATAGCTCATTGGCTGTAATTCAAACTATTATCGTCACTCTATCATCTATATATTTATTAAATATTGAAGTTGCTGGAAATCCGTTTTATGTTATAATAGTTAATGTATTACTAGCAATGGTTGCCTTAACATTAGGTTTACTAATCTCTACGATTGCAAAATCAGAATTTCAAATTATGCAGTTCGTTCCAATAATAGTTATTCCGCAAATGTTCTTTTCAGGAATAGTATCTGTTGAGAGCATGGGGAAAATCGCTGTCTATATTAGTAAAATCCTACCTGTTACGTATGCTAGTGATGGTTTAAGCAAAATAATTTTAGAAGGTAAAAATCTTCTTGCGATTAAAACTGATATCATAGTTCTACTTGCACTTTGCATCCTTCTAATAATACTTAATATTCTAGGCTTAAAACGATATAGAAAAGTTTAAAAAACAATAGGAGACTCTTATGACTGAAAATATCTTAAAATCTTACTTTAGCATATCTCATGACGAAACCTTCCCACCTGGTAAGAAAAAAACAATAGAAGCTGCGATTAATTTATTCGCAAAACAAGGATACCATGGTACATCTACACTTCAAATCGCTAAAGAAGCCGGCGTTAGTCAAGCAACAGTATTCAAGTACTTTAAAACTAAAGAAGATTTATTATATTCAATAATAGTCCCTATTATTCCTAAATTATTTTTAAATTTTCTAAAAAGAACTCAAAATACTAATTCACTTGAAGAATTAATCAGTTATGCTGTCGAAGATCGTATGATGTTTCCTAAAAGAAAATAAGAACACTGTAAAAATAGTATTCTCAGAAATATTAACGAACGAGAATCTAAAAGCCCAGCTTATCGATTCTTTAAAAAGTGGTCTTTTGCGAAAATAAACTTTAAAGACATATTACAAAAAAACATAAAGAAAAATAATCCTGAAATTAACGAGGGACTTATCCTCAGCTGAAGTTATTCGTTCATTCGCAGGACCTATCATGACCTACTCAGCTCAAAGATTTATTCTTTTTGAGAGATGTTCCTTGCCCTACTGAAGAGCATGATCTACAATTTATTAAACAACAAATTTATAAAAATCTTAACAAAGGTAAGAAAAAAAGAGGAGCTTGGTATTTTTCCAAGTTCCTCTTTTTTCTATTCACCTAATCTAATTACCTTATCACAAATTGATAATGTTGATTTATTATGTGAAATTATTATTGTTATCTTATCTTTTTTTACTTTCTTCTAAAAGCTTTTTAGCACTTCGATTTCACTAAAGATATCGATGTTTGCTGTCGCTTCATCAAGAATCAGAAGTTTACTATCATTGTAGAATGAACGTGCTACTGATAAACGTTGTTTTTGTCCTGAACTTATGTTCGAACTTCTCTCACCAACGATTTCATTTTCACGACGTTTTTAAGTTATCCACAAAAACCTCTTAAATTAGTTTTTTTCTTAATGATGCATCCAACTCTTCTTTGTCTAAATCTTTTTCGAAGAATGTGATGTTATCTTTAATTTTTCGCATTGAATAAGTAACTATCTTGCAGAATTATCGAGCTATTTTCTCTAAAGTAACGGTTATCTATGTCTCTTAGATCAATACCATCGATAGTGATATTACCTTCCATATTTTCATCTGAGATGAATTTCATAATAAGTTTCGCTATTGTAGATTTACCACATCCACTAGGTCCACTTAATCCGATAATCTCGCCTTTTTTCACATCGAAGCTTAGATTATCCACTACAGTATTATCAGCGTATCGATATGTTAAAGTTCTCAACTTTAAGTTCGTTAAAATCAACAACTACTCCACTATTTTCCGCTTCTTCTGGCGTATTCATAAGCTCTAAAAATCTCTTTCCACTAGCCATCGTCTGACTTAATGTTGAAGCAAGGTTCCCCATGTATAAAATAGGAATAAACGATACGATAAACATCGCAACTAATGAAACAGTTACAAACTGACTATCAAGTGAAGATGCCACATAGATAAATGCCAACACCCCGATATTATAAGTTACAACATTTAGAACATTCAGATCTACTAAAAAAATTTATTTTTTTAGATATGAACTTCTTGTCAGTTCTTCAGTTTCCATATCGATATTACGTTTTTGCTTCATCGATTTTTTTCCATATTGTAATGTTTCAAAAATTCCATAAGCTTCTTCTGATGAATTGTTGTTTACTTGAGTTAGTTTACGGCGATAATTTTTCACCAACATCTTGCCCAACATTTCTAAAAACTTAATGGATACACAAGTCCGATTACGATATAGACTATTAAAGCTACTAATGCTAGTTTCACGCTAAAGAATAATAGGAAGAAACTAACTACTAAACTTTGTACGATATAAATCATAAATGGTGTTATCGTATGAGCATAGAACACTTCTAATAATTCAATATCAGTCGTAATCATCGTCATGTAATCACCTGAAGTGTTTTTTGTAAAACTGTCGACAGAAATGCGTTTGAATTTTTCTAAAACTTTAACACGTAAAGCATGTAATACTTTGAACGCTACGTAGTGATTTAAAAAGTTGCTCAGTATAACTGAATAATCCTTTTTAATACAGCTAAAGCAAAAGATTACTACGAATAAAATTACAGCTATTGTCGTTATTTTTTTCGTTAAAAAGAATAACGAGATGAAGTAGGTAAATACGACAAGTGTTAAGTGACCTAGACTTCCGAATAAAGTCGCTCTAAGCAATGGACGTTTAAAGTCCTGAGCAATAGCTAAAAGTTGTTTTAATTCTCTTAATGATGTCATTACTCTACCTCCTTAGCTAAAAATTTTGATTTCAGTTGTTGTTGATCTGTGAATAATTTTTCTATACAGAGAATTTTTCTTCAATCAGCTCATCATGTGTTCCTTCTTCAATAATTTTTCTTATCTTTTTAGAACATAGATATTATCTGCATTTGCTATTGTCTCTAAATCATGAGAAATAACGATAATAATTTTTTTCCTTCTTTAATTGAATCAAAAGCATTCAGTACGATTTCTTTACTGTAATCATCAATATTTGATACAGCTTCATCAAGTATATACAAGTAAGAATCTTTTTAAAATTGCTTTTTGCTGCAAGTAATCTTTGTCTTTTGACCACCAGAAAGGTTCGCAGCTCCTATCTCAAGTTCATAATCTAGACCACCGTGTTCTTCCACGAAAATCTTTAAGATTAACTTTTTCTAAAGCATTGTACATTTTCTTCTTCAGTTATATTTTTTTACGAACACTTAAATGCTCTCTTATAGTACCTTTAACTAAGTAACTATCATTAGTAATAAGTGTAGTAATTTTAGACATTTCTCTAGTAGGAATAGTATCTATATTGAAGTTGTCGTATTTTATACTTCCGCTATAGTTAGAATTTAGACCTAAAATTAATTTGATAATAGTAGACTTACCACTTCCACTTTCTCCTACTAATGCTGTTTTCGTACCAGGTTTAAATAGCATATTAATATTTTCTAAAGTCGTCTCCTCACCATAAGAGAAGCTTACATTATTAAGAACAATATTTTTCCCGGCTTCTACCTCGATAGTTTCATCTTTTTCTTGCTCCGGATGATCAAGAAGTTTGTAGATATTATCTAACTCAACATTCCCTTTCATCGAAATATGGAACAAACCTCCTAAAGCACGCAACGGTTTGAAACATTCTAAAGAAGCTACGATTACGAAAACAATAAATTTCTGATCTTTCACCGCAAAGATAGCGATAATTGATAGGACAAAAATAGAAATATAAGTAATAGCATCCATCACATTAATAGAATTAAGTTGGTGACGAAGTAATGCCATCGTCGATTTTCTATATTTTGCACTACGAGTATCAACATCACTCGCTACATTATCTTCTTTACCGTAAATTTTTGCCGTTGTGAAACCTGATAATCTATCGTAGAATACTTCAGATAAACTTAAGAAATCGCTGAAGTTCTTTTTATTAGCCTTTTTCGACTTCTTAATAATAATCATAATAGACACAGGAATAAGCGGATATAATAACAACATCGCTATAAATAGTAAGATATGAATCTTCCCATAAATCACAAACGAGCTAAGTACGATAAACAATGTAGCAAACATCTGTGGTACAAACTTATTGAAATAAAACTCGATATTCACAATCGATGAAGAATTCATCACAAGAAGACTACCAGTGTTTACTGCTTCTGTGTAATTTAGTGAAAGTTTTTCTACTTTATTGTAAATTTCTTTCCTTAATGTATTTCTAACCTGTTTAGAAATTTTGTGACTGAAGTAATTATCCCCAGTTGTAGCTGCGTAATAAACTACTAAACCTACTACCGTCCTTAGGATAAACCCTAACATAGCACCGCTTCTACTCTCTTCGCCTAGTGAATAAAATAGAAAGTCTACGAAGTTGTAGATAAAAAATAGCGAGCACCAAAAGGCAACAAGTTTAAGAATTGCTACGAGATATACTTCTTTTTTGATATTAAAGAGAGCCATTGCTCTACCATCTATCTTCATAATATCTCCTTATTTAATTACAAATTTAGATTTATTTTACACAAGAAGAGTAAGAATAACTGTGGAATTTTTAGTTATTTTTTTATAAAAATCCTGCATTCACTCTTTTTATGAAAAAGGTTCTAGTCACCTATATTGATATTAATTATCAATTATACCTTTTTTTATTATACTATATAGATAAATTAAAAAGATAGCTTTTAAAGTTTATTGTTACGAAAATGTTCAAAAAAAATATTGAGAATGTTCGGGAAAATAGAATTTTTAGGATTATTCCTTGTTATTTATATTTTTTTACATCATTGTTCTCTTGAGGAGGACAAATGCTATAATGCTTCTTTTCTGATTGTTTATCTCGAACGGACATCTCCTTGCAGCTTTCTGCGTTGCGTGTCCAATAGAAAAAGACAACAACTCAGTTTTGCTGTTTTTCTGAATTGCTGTCTTTATATTCACATACTAAATTCTTCTTTTAATGCTTCTTACAATAATTTTCTCACATTTATTTCTTTTCTCTTTCTATAATATCTATGACATCATATCTTCAAAGAAAAAGCGAGAAAATATTTTTAAAATATCAATCCTTTATCGCTCTTTTTGTACTTTTGTTCTTACATCTTCCATTTTGTGAGAATAAAAGTCCATACCTGACAATAAAAAGAAGGTTCAAGATTTTTTAATCTTACCTTCTCTCATTTAATCATCTAGCTACCTAGTGTTATCACTTTATCTGCTAAGTTTTCGATTTTTCACTATTTCTATGAGTTATCATAATAACTGTAGAATCTTTGTCTTTTAATATTATTTCCTCAATATCATCTGCTAACTTGCTGTCTAGATTCGCCGTACCTTCATCGATTATGAATACATCTTTTTATGATATAAACTTCTTGCTAATCCCTAATCTTTGCAGTTGCCCGCCTGATAAAGCTAAATTTTTTATTGTCTAGTATTGTATTTTTCTTTTTTTCTTCTAAATTATCAATTACATCGATTAACTTACAATTTTTCAAGAACTTCTCTAAACAACTTATCGTTATATTCTTTGTTTAAAAATAATATTATCTTTTGATCGATAAGTTTAATAACTGCACTTTTTGATTCATCGTAGAAATCGCCGATTTAATATCGAATTGTTTTAATTTCTATTATCCCATTCTACACTACCTTCATAGTTTTTCAAATCACCATTTAAAATATTTATTAATGTTGATTTACCACTACCACTTTTACCTTTTTATTAAATACTTCTTGTTTTTTTCTCGAAAAGTTAAATTAGGAAATTCTACCGTTTTATCTGGATAGTTATATTTAACATTAGAAACTACAATCGCCTTTATCTAATTTTTTCTACTTTTTGTAAACTTTGCTCTTCTTTAATTTCTGGATACTTACTCAATAATTCATTTGCAGAAGCGAAATTCGGATATAATTCGATTACTTTTGTTAAACCTCCAAAGAACTCCCCTGTATAACCAGATATCGCAAATATCATCGCAAATTCAATATATCCTTTATATGCAAAATATCCCGCTATGAAAATCAATGCAATTTGGTTACCTGCATTTAATGTCACGTTTAATCCTTGTAAAGTCATAATAGATTTTTTTCTATTAACTTTCGCATTTTTTATATTTTTTGAACCCACATTTACAATTCTATCTAATAAATTCAACGCAGAAAAATTATTTAGCATTTCTGAACTAGCCAGTGCATTCTCTAAATCCTTGTTGAAATCTTCTGTGGCTTTTGAAATGTCTTTTGTCGTTGTTTTTATCGCTTTGTTGAAATACTTAGGTAGAACCATCATTAATAAAGACAATGCAAGTGAAATAATAAATAACGTAATATTCACCTTAAGTAACGCAACTGTTGAGATAACAACTAAAGATATACTGTAAATTGCAAATAAACAATTAGCAGCATATTGTTCAAACTGCTGGATATCAGTAGTATTTAAAGCTATACATTCTGATCCATTATTATGCTTCTCATTATAGACTAACTTTTTCTTAAAATCCGCAATTGCTGTTTTTCTAAGACTTGTAGAAACATTTTGAATCAATTTTTCAACGTATATCGCTCTGAAATATCCCAATGTATTTAAAGCAACATATATCAACATAACCGCAATAGTCGCCGAAACCATGAATCTTAAATTTTTATCTACCGTAGCCTGGATAATTAAGCTAAATCCATAAGACGTCGCAACCTGTGCTGCTGCGCATAATACCGTAATAATAAATACTAATATACTATATTTTTGTTTAAATATTAACTTAAACACACTCTTCACCCTAATACTACATTCTAAAATCTGTTTACATTCTGACTTTAAAAGTATATTTATTATATAAATTTTATCAGAGATACTAAGATAATCAATACAATTTCATGAAAATTGTCGCATTTTATTTTCTAATTTTCAGATTTTTATTAAAATAACTTTTTATTTTTAACTCTAAAATAGCTTCTCAAACGGGACTTTTTGGGGTGAGCCAGAAGACTTAATTTTAACAAAGTGTATAAGAACTCATAGATGCAGTGGTTTTATTGATATCTAAAAATCGTTTAAGAAAAAGCTTTTAGTATCTAATAAACTAATGGTGACTGACAAAATCGATTTCTCGAAATCACGATTTTTAGTCACTCCCAAAGTCAAATGCAAAAACGACTCCAAATTTCCTCTGGGTTTATTTTCTGTCTATTCTTTTTATAATTCTATAGTAAATTTTTGATGTTATCGCATAAACTATTAGGTAGAAGATTGCGAAGACTACGATTGTCACAGCGAGTGCTTGTAAGAATATGCTACTATCTGTTATTAAGAATAATCTTAAGATTTTTCTCAATAAATGGATATGCTACTATCGTATGTAGTGTCGCTATAATTAGCGGTGAGAAGAAGATTAACAGTACTTGTGATGCGACTGATTGTTTAATCTGTTTATCTGTAATACCTACTTTTTCTCATAATTTCAAAAGTTTCCTTTTATCTTCATATCCTTCTGAGATTTGTTTGTAGTACATGATTACCACTTGGCTTATTACGAAGTATAAAACTTATGAACACCCCGATGAATAGGAATGATGCAGACACTCCTCTGAATGTAATTTATTTTTCTTCTTTACCTTCTATTGATACCACTCTCCTTTTTCTAATTTTTGAAAACTTTTCAATTACCTTAGCTTCTCTATCTGTATCTTTTAATATTGAATGCAATAGTTTTGAACTGTAGGTGCCCTGTTGCTATGCTTATCCCTCTACTATCTCGGATTTTGTTTACTAAGTTCGTCCATTCTCGCAGCTAATTGTGTAGCTATTTTTCCACTTCTTTATCATCTTTTACAACAACGTAGTAAGTATCCATAATATTCGCTGAATCTGAACCTAATTGTTCCTGGGAACTCTGCTAATTTTTCTTTGTAACTTTTATATTCAATTCCATTTAAAAGAAATAGTTTGGATTATCATTCTCTCTTTTATCAACATGTAAGAAAATCTCATTATTTTCTAATGTTTTATTTTATTAGCAAATTTATTATAATCTTTTCAGTTGCAAAACAACTATCATTTTTACATTAGTCTAAATCACACCTAGATTAGCTTCTAAAATTAAATTTATCTTCAACTAATCTTCCTACCATAGGTAATGAATTGTATGATACCAGATCTGTACTTCAGTTCCCGCTTCTTTAGCTGCTACTTTTACATTATTTTCGATTTCTTGGTTTATCACTAGTAGAATGATAACCTGCGACCATTAATTGTCTTGAATCTTTCATTATAAGATTTTTCCATACCTGCATATGATGCTGATGTTGATCCCATAGTTACAAGAACCATAGTAGATAATATACAGATATTCGCTAATCCCACTGCATTTCTTTTCATTCTGTATATACAAACCAAAACATGGTTTTGGTTTTAATTATTTTCCATGATTTTGTGCCTTGCCTGTGTGGCGCGCCGGTTGCAATATGCCTTCCAGCGATTAATGCGTTCTCGGTCGCCAGATTTTGGTTTTACTACCCTGCTTGGCTACCTACCTGCCTCGCGCATCTTTTGCTGCCCAGGAGAGTCTACGACTGGCATGGCGTACGCAGAGGGTTTGCGGAGGTAGTGTGGCAGGAGGAGGAGGGAGAGGAGAGGGCACCGCTGCCTGCCCTGCCGCACTGCGCCTGCCTGCCGCCACACACACACGCTGCTATGTTCCGGCCACGCTATGTGCTGCCTTGCTGCCTGGCGCGCGCGTATCGGCACGATTTGTGCTGGACGAAGCGGCAATG
>BNJS01002215.1_pt1 | contig 12543 bp, 14 predicted proteins | sample 8540461 | NCBI WGS metagenome assembly BNJS01 (sample SAMD00202454, study PRJDB9452) | human saliva metagenome | isolation source: human saliva | place: Japan
CTGCAATATCATTTGAATAATAAAGGGTACAATTTGTCCCATCATGGCAACATGTTCATGATTGTGAAAATTCCCACACTTATCCATAAAATTTTCATCGTGACATAATTTTATCCAAAATCTCAAAAGAAAGAAACTGCTAGGTCAGACTCCCCAAGTTCAAAGCGAGATAACTGAGAGGTTGAACAGGATTCACAGCACCTCCTAAAGAATAATTTCCACTTGTTCGAAATTCACAAAATACTCTCCAAGATGTTCCATCTTCACACCTGCTCTGATAATTCTTCCCATTCAATCATAATACTTCCTGACGATACTGATTTTGTCCAGCTCACCTGCAATTCCACAGCTTCGGCATCGTTGTTTCCAACATTTGTTCAGAAATGGTTTGACTGACTTTCTAACTCTTCGATTTCAGCTTCTAGATTCTCGATTTGTCGCACGAGCTTGACTTCTGACCTTTCTTTCTGAGGCTCGCAGTGGTCATTGACTGACTGTTTGCTGCTAGCGATTGTACAGTTGAGCTTTCCTGATCTGACCTCACTTTACCGCTTTCTCTCGCACAGGTCGTAATCACCCGGGCAAAGTAGAGTCGTTTGGCCCTCAGACACCTTGTAAAACATGAGTTGCCACACGATTGATAAAGCAACGGTCGTGGCCGACAAAGAAAAGAGTTCCTCAAAAGTCAAAGGCGAGGCATTTTCCAACACTTCCTTGCGTATCAATATCCAAGTGGTTGGTCGTCGATCCAGAAATCAAAGTTGTTGTCATAGACAGTAGCCAAAAGCAAACGTGGCTTTCTCGCCTGACCAGACCTTGCCGCTGAGTGGCATCTCCTAGAAAGAGGAAGGCACCTGAGGCAGATTTCCAGTTTCCAACTTCGAGTGTCAGTTTAAAATCATTTCCAAGTTCCTCTAGTACACAGTATTACTTGGTGTCCTGGCTTGCTTTTGCGTGGAATCGCAAGTAACCAGCAACCTCAACATTGGCGCCGACGCTTCTCCTGCCCTTAATCGGAATCTGGTTCTGACAGACTTGATAAAGGGAGTTGACTTGCCAATACCATTTGGATAGTAGCATGCTTATTCCTTCCCACAGGGGTCTAAGTTAATCGGATTTAGCCGACTTACTCCTGGCCATAATACCTTTAACAGGTCAGCCTGGCAACCACAGACGTTTTGGGCTAGAAGGTCAACAACTGGCACAATTTCGCAACTTGGGCTTGTCCGACATTCCGGCTTCTCAATTTGTTTACGTCCAATTGGGCACGTTTGGTCATTTAAACTCAGGACTAGATGCAGTTGAACCAAATCTCCCAAGCATGCATTCCTTTGTTGCTTTTCGTAGTTTTTTACTTGTGCTGGCTGGCTTTGCTCCTTCAACTCGACAAAGCCGATGGTGCTGAACAAATCAAAGCGATTATGGCTAAATTCCGTAACAATGCTCCAAAAAGAATGGAACGCAACAGCTATCACTGTCGTAGAAGACTTCAAAGCTCAAACAGCTACTGCTGCTGACGGTACTGTTACAAACTTGACAACCCCTCCAAGTGATGTGTTGAAATACACACTTGCTGACGGTTCATGGATTGCTGTTCGCCCTTCAGGTACAGAACCAAAAATCAAATTCTACATTGCAGTTGTAGGGGAAAGCAACGAAGAATCACAAGCTAAGATTGCTAACATTGAAGCAGAAATCAATGCTTTTGTAAAATAAAGACCTATAAAAGATGAGACTAACCAATCTCATCTTTTTTTCGTATCAAATCTAAGCAATTTTAGAAACTTTATGGCATACTAGACATATCAACGAAAGCGAGGTAATCTCATGGAACAATTTTTAGATAATATCAAAGACCTTGAAGTCACTACAGTTGCGCGTGCGCAAGAAGCTCTTGATAAAAAAGAAACTGCAACCTTCTTTATCGGTCGCAAAACTTGCCCTTACTGCCGTAAATTTGCAGGTACTTTGGCAGGTGTCGTAGCTGAAACTAAAGCTCACATCTACTTCATCAACAGTGAAGAAGCAAGCCAACTCAATGAGTTGCAAGCATTCCGCTCACGCTACGGAATCCCAACTGTACCAGGCTTCGTTCACATTGCTGATGGACAAATCAATGTCCGTTGCGACTCTTCAATGTCAGCACAAGAAATCAAAGAATTTGCTAGATTGTAAAAAATATAAAAAGAAGGCATTCGCCTTCTTTTTAATTATTTTCAAAATAGGAATCAACCAACTCCTGAATCCTACCTTCTTTAGCAGCAGGAATAGTATCTTCTAGAACAAAGTTCTTTCTACTGATATCTTGAGAGAGATTTCCAAAGATAAAATTAGTCGAGATATTATAGATAATCTCTGAAGGTGCAAATCCATAAACTTGATTTTCCAAAATATGTTTTAAGCGTTCCTCAGAATTTGGAAAAGCATCTTTCAAACCTTCGCTATTATATAGTCGCTTAACAAGTTCAGCAATATAGAGTCCTGACTTCATGTACAAATCAATAAATGTCTTAGATGGATCATCAAAGATACCTGGACTTTCTTTTTCAAGGTCATCCACCATTCTCTTCACCACTCGTTTAGGAGTGAAAATCTGGTTAGTTTTCTGCGGTGGAATATAGTCAAAGATATCTTCTTTTTGATCTTTAAAATAATCTGCCAATTCCTCTTTCTTACGAAGAAATTCTTGGATTGCTTCATCAAATGTTGCTCGATCAAAGAGATGTCCTGCAAAATCTTGTCCACCATCTCTCAAATAACGAAATTGATCAATCGTAATACCAGTCACTTCAAAGAAAACATGCTCAGGAACAAAGGTATCAAAATTATCAAGTGTTAGAGTTTGATCACCATAAGCCATAATAAAACTTGGGATGGTTCGTGCAAATCCACGAAGATGGTCACGAATCTCATCTTGAGCTGATTGTTTCAAATGCTCAACACGTTTTATCTCAACCTGTTCAATAAACTTCTCAGGCATTTTTTCCACTTCTTTTTTAAGTGTTTGCTCTAGTTTTTCCTTGTGAATAAGATTGTTTTCTTCTAAACGTTTATCAAAATCTTCTTGAATCTTATCCTTTTGCTCCTTATCAACTGCTTCCTTGATTTGTTGTTGCAATTCTTCCCTGATATGAGCTTCAGAAATTTTTCTTTCGATATCGTTTTTTCGAATTTCATTCTCAAATGTTGCTGTAATTTGCTTCTTGATTTCGATCTGTTTCTCGAGTTTTTAGGTTGTATTCACCTTTCAAATCTTCTACAATCACTGAAGAAACTGTCTTACTCAAGTCATTGACTAGTTGTTTTTGAGTTTTGTCCTCATCTTTTTTGACTAGTTCAACAACAGACTGTCCAAGTCCATAAATTTTTTCACCAAAAAGTCGCGTTTGTTGATCGATCACGATTTCATGGTCAACCACTGCATTGCCCTCATCATCCACTTTAACATCTGAAAAATCTAGTAAATCAGAAGGTGTTTGTAACTTCCCTTCCTTTTCAACTGGAAGCTCATTTAAAATATCTAGAACGGTTTGACTAGCTTGGAAAATACCGCTGATATTATCAAATAAGAGATTGGACATAAAGCCTCGTTTAAGAACTTCTCTAGCTTTTATCTGGCGAGGAATAGTTAGAACTGCCTTGGCATCAATTTCAACCATCTTACCAGCACGATCTTCAGCTATCACAGGAAAGAAATTTAGTAATTCTCTGATATTTTCTTCACGAGTTGCAGAAGTCCCCCCACCTCCTGCAGTTGCAAGTGATAAGTTATTCGCAAACTCATCAAAGAGAATCAAGGTTCTTTCTGGCGCAAAGTCAAATACATAGGCTCTTTCTTTGCGGAAGTGATTTCCTTTGCTATCACTCCATGAGTAAGGATTTTGAGCACGGAAGGCGGCTTGCATATAAAGGGCAGGTGATTTCAAGTTTGATAACATCAATACGCCTGTCCATTCAGGAATCGTCACACCTGTCGTCAACTGACCAACGGATAGGGTAATGGTTTTTGTCATTCTCTGCTATCGCTTTTCTAACCAAGTCTAAGGATTTGAGTTTGACCTTATCATCTTCCTCGGACATACGCCCGTCACCAGCAGCTAAAACAATCTCATAGTTTTCATAGATGGGATGTTCCTCTAGTAATGCTTTTAATGCTTTAGCTGAGGCTACACGTTCTAACAGCCAAAAAGTATGCTTGAGTTCATTTCGAAGTTCTTTTGTTGAAAATGGATACTTTTCATTGCTTGATAGAGTATCTAACCAATTTCTGACATCTTGTTCATGGATAAATTTCCCTTTATCATCTGTAGCGAAAAAAATTCACTCAAGTCAAAAAGCATAGTCAATATTTTCGCCATCTAGTTGAGCACCTTTTTCTAACTCCTCGCCAATCATCTGAGACATTTGATAGGTAAAGAGATTTAACTGAGGCAAGTTCTCATATGGATTTTCCTCTTCTTGCTCAGGCGACCAAGTAGTTTTAGCTGCCTGCTCATCAGCATAAGACCAGTTGTAGATTTGATCCTCTGTAAAATCTCCTTTGGCCAATGCCTTAAATGGTGTACCTGACAAATGCAGAGTGAAATTCCGTCGAATTTTATTAAAAGCTTGGTCTGTCTTAAAGGTATCAACTCCTTCATGAGCCTCATCAATAACTAACAAGTCCCAATGTAAATCAGTCACCCACTTGAGTTTATCGTGTTCTCCACCTAGATAAGCAGAGCCTTTCAAGTCTTGAAGACTGATAAAAGCAAGTTGTCTTACATCGTCATCTAAAATACCAACAAATTCTTTTCGTGACAAGGTTGGACGACTTTTTAGGCTATCCGATTCAGAAACAAACTTGTAAGTCGTTTGACCTGCTATGAATTTTTCAAAATCATCATACCATGAGTTGGCAATGGCAGGTCTGTTTGTTACAATCAGGACATTGACAGCATCCATTCGACGAACTAGATCATAGGTAGACAAGGTTTTACCAAAGCGTGGCTTGGCATTCCAGAGGAACTTACCTCCTGGATGATTCTGGAAATAAGATAAGGTCTTAGAAACTGCTTCTTCTTGCTCTTGTCGCAGATTATAGTCCTGTCCTTGTCCGGGCTGATACCCTGACAAATCATGCTGAACAAACTTATCGAAGAGATTTTTAGATTTCTCAGGTGTCCCATTAAAGTAAAACCATTCCGTCTTAGGGCGACGTTCCACATCATGGAACGAAAGGAAATGGTGGAAATCATGGTCCTTAAAAGTCTTTCCCTTATCAGGTTCTTCCGTATAGGCGGCATCCCCAGTCCATAAGACATCTGTATCTATATGAGCAGTATGCGTTTGTTCTTTAATCCGTTGTGTGACATCACGCTCCGTATAACCAATCTTAATCCAGCCCTCATTACTAGTTACCGTAGGAGTGGTGTAGGCATAGATTTTAGGATGAATCTCTTTTGAGGTTTTAATTTCTACCATTAATCCATCTCCCGTACATGAGTCTCAATAAAGGCAATTTCTTCAGGAGAAAGATCATATTTTTGATAGAGCTGGCGGTCAATATCAGCAACTGATTGTGTCCAATCAATGTCCGAATTGACCGTAAAGTCTTGGAGGGGGACATATTTCCATTTATCTTTAGTATTATCTTGGGTAATTTTTAAAATACCTAACATAGCTCGAGCAAATTTAGACTTTATGTATTTCAACATAGCTTTAGCTTCATTTTCAGTATCAAATGCACCAAAAGAGATAAAAGTATCTGTGAAACCCACGAGTGGGGTACCCACGAGTGGGGTCGATAGGACTTCCCCAATCGCCCCACTGCCGTTAGCAGCAGGTACTAGAACTTTATATTTCAAAAGATTTTCATGTGGAGCTATATATTTTTTGGGAATATATCGATAAACTCTTTCATTGTTTAATCTGCCTAAAATTTTAAAACAATCCTCTGTTTCTTCTTCAGAAAAAATATCAAGTCTTCCTAGAATTGGTTTTCTTAGTCTCTTATCTTTACCATTACTGCCTATTAAATTTTTTTATAATTAGGATAGTCTTTATAAAGTTTTTTTCCAAATCAAATTTTTGACTGTGTATAAATTATTTCCATTATTGATCTAAAGTCAAAATTATTCTCAACTTTTTTTAATATACTATTAAGTTCTTTAAAATGAGTAAATGTACCTATAGGTCCTTGCATTTTTTTGAGCATCATAATAGGTAATTGCTACACCACCCTTTATATCAGTTCCAACAAAAAAACTTCTGAACTATTTTTGTTTATAATAACACACCTTATAATTTTTTTGCTACTAAGAATTTTTTTATTCCATGATTTCGGTGTTTTTCCAGCATTGAATAAAAATCTTGCTGGTGTAATTAAGATTGATTTATCTGAAATTTTACTCGCTTCATCAATAAACAAATGATATACTGGGTCATCACTTGTACTTGTTCCCTGTGCCTCCTCCTGATACGGCGGATTTCCTATCACGACATCAAATTTCATTTCACTTTCCTCACTAGATAGGCGCTCAAAACCTATCATTTTATTCTTTTTCCAGTCTTTGATTTGGGTTTTAGATTCTTCTGCTTGTTCTACTTCCAGCTCATCGGAAAACAAGCTTAACTGTTGAGATTGTCCTTGTGTAGCTGAGTAGGGACTGTTTTTTTTCAATCCATCCATCTGAAAGACATTGTAGGATATAATAGTCGCAATTTCTTTCTTTTGCTCTAAGGTCGGTTGATTTCCAGTCTTTGCAAGATAGTAGTCCTCAAATGTTGTTAAAAGATTTTCACGCGCCAAAAGCAGAGAATCCCCTTGGTACTCATAACCATACGAAGCACGATAAACTTCTTTTATAAGTTCATAAAAGGTGACTTCATCTGAAACCTCACGACTAATCCGTTGTAGTTTTCTATCTACAAACCCAACTCGCTCAGATAATGGAATTTCCTCACCAGTTACTGTATCATAACGCGTTACCATATAAGGTGCTTCACCACAGGTGATTTCTAGCCAGCTCACTTGGATATAATCTTCAAGATCCATAGCTTCAAGCTCAGCTTCCACGTAGCCATTTTGCTTTTCAACTAACCAAGTTGGCGTAAAAACTTCGGCTCTAATCTTGGTTCGGTCTTTTTGCTCATACTTAGACTTTTCTGATCGGGGTTGAATCAAGTTTGCATAGGTTCCCGTCACCCTACTTGGAGTGATACGGTCACTTGGAGCAAATCCCTTTCCTAACAATTCATAAGAATGCGTAGCCCAAACAATTGATTTCTTTGTCGTTCGATCTTTTAAAAGAATTTTTAATAAGTCAGCCGATTCTTTAGATAAACTTTCTTCACTAATATCTATTGTCATAAGCAACCTCTCTTATATTGTAATCCCTATTATATCATATTTTAAAGAATGAAAATTTACTTGGAAAAAAAGTAATTCAATAAATATCTCTCCGATGACCAACTTCTAAAGTAGCAATGACTAATTCATCATCTACAATTTGTACGATAACTCGATAATTACCAATTCTATAGCGCCATTGACCAACGCGATTACCAACCAAAGCCTTTCCGTGTCGTCTTGGGTCTTCCAAAACATTGGTTTGTAAATAGTTTGTAATTATCTTCTGCGTATAACGATCCAATTTTTCAATTGCTTGATGAAACGTCTTGTTGGAACTAATTTATACAAATTATTCATCCTCCAAGCCTAAATCATGCATCATTTCTTCCCAAGTAATGGGTTCAACTCCTTTTTCCAAGTCTTCTAAATACTCTTGATAGGCTAAATCTGCCACACGAGCATCGTATTCATCTTCTAGAGCTTCAAGAGTTTTAGTGCGGATAAGTTCCGACAGGGAAACCCCTTCAAACTTAGCCATTGCTTTCATAAATGTTTTATCAGCTTCAGAAACTTTTAATGTAATAGTAGTCATCTTTTGCACTCCCTTTTTTAATAGTAACACCATTGTATTACTTTTTAGGTGTTCAGTCAATATAAAAAGAACACCTTCTTAGCGTTCTTTCTATATCTCTGTCAATGGTGTTGCGGTATCTGGTGAGGTATCATAAACCTTAAAGTCTACTCCGACTCCCAGATCAGCTTGTGCTAGCTGATTGACCATGGTCATATGAGCCAGCTCCTTGATATTGTTCTCTTTGGACAAGTGGCCAAGGTAGATTTTCTTAGTGCGATTTCCTAGCGTCCGAATCATGGCTTCAGCACCGTCCTCATTAGAAAGATGACCCAGATCCGATAAGATTCGTTGTTTGAGTCGCCAAGCGTAAGAACCCGCTCGCAAGATTTCTACGTCGTGGTTGGACTCGATAAGATAGCCATCTGCATTTTCGACAATTCCTGCCATACGGTCACTAACATAACCTGTATCAGTCAACAGGACAAAACTCTTATCATCCTTCATAAAAGCGATAGAACTGCGGTGCGACTGCATCATGGCTAACACCAAAACTCTCGATGTCGATATCTCCAAAGGTTTTGGTTTTACCCATTTCAAAGATATGCTTTTGCGAAGAATCCACCTTGCCAAGATACTTGCTATTTTCCATAGCCTGCCAGGTCTTTTCATTGGCATACAAATCCATACCATACTTGCGAGCTAAAACACCCACTCCATGGATATGGTCTGAATGCTCATGGGTAATCAAGATGGCATCCAGATCTTCTGGCTTGCGATTAATTTCAGCAAGTAGGCTGGTAATTTTCTTACCAGACAAGCCCGGCATCCACTAAAAGCTTTCCTTTTTTGGGGTTTCCAGATAAAAGGAATTTCCACTGGAACCCGACGCTAAAATACTGTATTTAAAGCCTGTTTCACTCATTCTAGTCTTCTACTTCGTCCTCCCATACTTCTTCTTTCACTGCATCCTTATCATAAGGGAGCACAATGGTAAAGGTTGATCCCTTACCGTATTCACTCTTGGCCCAAATAAAGCCCTTATGTTGTTTGATAATTTCTTTAGCAATAGACAGTCCTAGACCTGTTCCACCTTGGGCACGACTTCTAGCACGATCCACACGATAGAAACGGTCAAAGATACGAGGCAAATCCTGCTTAGGAATACCCAATCCTTGGTCTGAGATGGATAAAATCATCTGATCATCAGTTGTCTTCATGGTCACTGTGATTTTTCCACCATCTGGAGAATATTTAATGGCATTGTTGAGAATATTATCAATCACCTGTGTCATCTTGTCTGTATCAATTTCAATCCAGACAGAGGTAATCGGATAATCTCTAACCAATTCATATTTCTTCTCTTCATCTGATCCCCTCATCTTATCAAAAGCGGTTGAGGATAAAAGTAATAAAAGGCAGTGAAAGTTAATCAGTTCCACATCCAGATGACTGGTCGCATTGTCAATTCGAGAGAGATGGAGGAGGTCAGTTACCATGCGCATCATACGATTGGTTTCGTCTAGAGATACCTTAATAAAGTCTGGTGCAACAGGTTCTGACAAGGCTCCCTCATCCAAAGCTTCAAGATAGGATTTTTACACTAGTCAGTGGAGTCCGTAACTCATGACTAACGTTAGAAACAAAGAGTCTCCGTTCGCGCTCTTCCTTCTCCTGCTCCGTTGTATCATGCAGAACAGCAACCAGACCTGAGATAAAGCCAGACTCTCGACGGACCAAGGCAAAGCGTACACGAAGGCTCAGATATTCACCATTGTCATCCTGAGAATCAATCATGAGTTCAGGAATCTGCGTAATCAAATCACGAAGTTCATACTCATCTTCAATCTTAAGCAATTCTAGAATACTTTTTATTGAGAACATCTTCTTTCTGAACACCTAGCTGTTTCTTAGCCATGTCATTAATCATAGTAATCTTGCCCACGACGATTGGTCGCAAGGACTCCATCCATCATGTAAGACAGGATACTATGTAATCGTTTACTCTCTTGTTCCAGATTTTCTTGAGTCAAACGGATTACTTCTGATAAATCATTGAGATTATTGGTAATATTAGTGATTTCAGAGCTTCCCTGCATATCCAATACCTGAGAATAGTCTCCTGCAATCAGGTCTTTCACCTTTTTGATTAATTTGCTTCAACCGAATATTATCTCGCCGATTTTCTAGCAAAAGTAAGGTAACAATCAAGATAAAACCCAATAAAATTAAAATGAAGATAAAATCACTAGTAAGAATATTTTTTCTAATAAATTCAATCATTATTTCTCATATAATAACCAACACCGCGACGTGTTAGGATATACTCTGGACGACTTGGTGTATCTTCAATCTTCTCACGCAAACGTCTGATAGTTACGTCAACTGTTCGAACATCTCCGAAATAATCGTAACCCCAGACCGTTTCAAGTAAGTGTTCTCGCGTAATTACTTGACCGATATGAGAAGCCAAAGTGATACAAAAGCTCAAATTCACGATGAGTTAAATCTAGTTCTTCACCGTATTTTTTAGCTACATAAGCATCTGGTACAATCTCCAAGTCCCCAATTTGCAAGGGTTGGGTTTTCTTTTCATCTGATTCTTGATTATCTACAGAAACCAAGTCCGTGCGACGAAGAAGAGCTTTGACACGCGCCTGCAACTCACGATTTGAGAAGGGTTTTGGTTACATAGTCATCTGCACCCAAGCTCTAAACCGATAACCTTATCAAATTCGCTATCCTTTAGCTGAAAGCATGATAATAGGCACACTACTAGTCTTGCGAATAGTCTTAGCAACTTCTAAAGCCATCAATTTCTGGAAGCATCAAATCCAGAATAATAATATCTGGTTGCTCTGCTTCAAATTGCTCTAGCGCTTCACGACCGTTAAAAAGCAGTTACAACCTCGTAACCTTCCTTGGTCATATTAAACTTGATAATATCCGAGATTGGTTTTCTCATCATCTACAATTAATATTTTTTTCATTTGTTCACCTTTTTTTCTCTACTATTATACCAAAAAAATAACAAGAAGACACAATAGCTAATCTTTGCTACTGTCTAAGTTGGCTTTTGCATAAGCCTGCCAGATTTTTTGTTGGGGTTTGGCAAGTGGAACATTCTTGAATTCTTCTGGTGAAAGCCAGCGAACTTCTCTATCTGAAAAATCATGGAAGTCAGTCACCTGACCTGCTACAATTTGAACATGCCACTTGCGATGGCTAAAGATATGCTTTGACAGTCTCAAAAATAAACATCAAGCCAATCAACATCTAAGTCATAGTCCTGCTGAAAACTCTCCTCTGGACTGGGACCAAAGTTCACACTTTCTTCCGCAACCTGATGAAAGAGGTCAAACTGCTCCTCTTGCGAAAAGTTATCTACTTCTACCAGTGGGAAATGCCAAAAACCTGCCAATAGCTTTTCACTTTCATTTTTTTCAAGTAAAAATTGTCCCTGAGAATTTTTCACAACTAAGGCTTTAAGATAAATGGGAATTGGCTTTTTCTTTGGAGCCTTAATTGGATAACGGTCCATGCTTCCATTCTGATATGCCGCACTAAAGTCCTTAACTGGGCTTTCTTCTGGTCTGGGATTTACAGGAGCCTCAATATCAGACCCTAAATCCATCAAAGCTTGATTAAAGTCACCTGGACGTTCTGGGTCAATCAAGATTTCCATCATTGCCTTGGAAAAATCTTTCGATTGCTAGGAATCCCAATATCGTGATTAACTTCAAATAGACGCGCCAAAGACACGCATGACATTACCATCTACAGCTGGCTCAGGCAAAGTTAAAAAGCAATACTGGAAATGGCTCCTGCAGTGTAAGGTCCAATACCCTTTCAAGATGGAAATTCCTTCATAGGTGTTTGGGAAATTGACCACCAAAGTCAGTCATAATCTGCTGAGCCGCAGCCTGCATATTGCGTACTCGAGAATAATACCCTCAAACCTTCCCAAGCCTTCAACAAACGCTCTTCAGGGGCAGTTGCCAAACTTTCCACTGTTGGAAACCAGTCCAAGAATCGTTCATAGTAAGGGATAACCGTATCCACCCTGGTCTGCTGAAGCATAATTTCAGAGACCCAGATATGATAAGGATTCTTTACTCCTACGCCATGGTAAATCTCTTTTGTTTTCATCATACCAAGTGAGAAGTTTCTCACGGAAAAGAAATAATCTTCTCCACCGGCCACATAACGATACCGTATTCTTTCAAATCTAACATATCTCTAGTATAACACAGAAGACTCTAACTGTCCTTTTTCCTAGTATTAAAAAGCCTCTTCCCAAGGGAAAGAGGACTGACACTCAATGAAAAATCAAAGAGCAAACTAGGAAGCTAGCCGCAGGTTGCTCAAAACACTGTTTTGAGGTTGCAGATGGAAGCTGACGTGGTTTGAAGAGATTTTCGAAGAGTGTAGTAGATTGAAATAGACTGTGAACAAATTGATAAAAGGAAATTTTTAAAAGTAATTCCTAATAATGCTTTTAGAAACTATGATGTACCATTCTAAATTCAATACACTATATAAATCTTATTGATGAACTGCTTGCAGTCTGATAAAAATGAGCTTGGATAGTATTTCCAAACTCATTTGAATTCAATTAAACTATTAGAACAAGCCTAGA
>BNJS01003058.1_pt1 | contig 12476 bp, 17 predicted proteins | sample 8540461 | NCBI WGS metagenome assembly BNJS01 (sample SAMD00202454, study PRJDB9452) | human saliva metagenome | isolation source: human saliva | place: Japan
GTGCAAAGGTATAGAGAAAAATCCATTCCCTCCAAATGTTTTTGAAGATTATTTTTCAAGAAATGAATATTTTTTTATCTAAAAATTGACCCAAATCAACTAATTTGTTTTAAAAATGATTATTTTGTAGCCTAAAACAAGACTATAAAGTATGAGACATAAAAAAAGTTTCTGAGATTGGCGAGCACACATGTATCCTACATAGCGAAGAGAACGCAAAGTTTTTCATCATTCAGCCCGTTGACAGCAAATGATACGGAGGAGTTAGAGCGTCGATCACCTATAGAAGAAAACTCGCAAACACCTTTCATCCATATTGCTATCTCGCATAAAACAAATGGAATGCCGAGCTTACCTTTGGCCTGCTCCCCTGTATTTGGAAAGATTCCCTTTGGAGATGGTGCTCATTCCACCTTATTATATATAATAGAACAACTTATCCCTGCCTTTAAAAGTACAATATGCCATGGAACTCCATAAAAAGCAACACCATCTTAGGCGGATATTCATTAGCAGGACTCTTCTCCCTTTGGGCAAGCTTATCAACAAAACGTCCCCTTTCCGTGGAATTGTCTCAGCATCCCCTTCTGCATGGTATATAGGATGGTTAGACTATGCTGACACCCACCAACCACAGGTAGAACACGCATATCTCAGCCTTGAGCACAAAGAGAAAACAAAAAAACAAAATTGATGTCAACTATCAGTAAAGATATCCTGCAGCAAGAACAAATCTTCAAAGACAAAGGCGTAAATTGTAGATGGAATGGAATGAAGGCAACCATTTCCAAGACAACGGAGTCAGAATTGCCAAAGGATTTGTTTGGTTGATGCACCAGTAAAAACACTGACTATTCCCTTCAAGAGAGAGAATAGTCAGCGAAAAGGCTATTAAAGCCCAATATAATTCAATCCAACTTACAAAAATTAAGAAAGATTATTTAATCCCCGCAAGGCGTTGTGCCTCAGGTGAAAGGAACTTTCCAATCTTCTTATAAGGAACAGTAAAGGTAGGCATTCCGATAACATAAGCACCAATCTCATAGAATCCATAGATAAACACTACACCCTTTGGAGAAAGATAACTACCATTTCTTGGTAATGGGATAATACCATTCTCTAAGAGAGAGCCCATCCATATCTTCCTTTACACGGCTTTCAACATCATTCTCTTTTTCATACCCCTCTGAAATAGCTCAACACCAGCTCTGAGGATAGGTTGAAGTGCTTTTATATCCTTCGGACTCAATACATTCCGCAGCATAATACCTCGTCTTCTTGTCGAAAGTAGCCCCATATTCCAAAGCCATTCCATGCGCACCACCTGAGATATGTGTAAAAGAAGAATAGTACGTAACATAATGATCCGTTTCATTTTCCTTCATTACAAACTTGGAGATTTCGGGTTTCCAAGCCACATCTGGGTCATCAATTTCATCTAAAGTTTTGCTTATACTCTTATAAGCATTCTTAGCATAGTAGTTTATCATTCCCTTACCATCTGCAATATTGCTATAAGGTTTAGACTCTACGCCCTCATCACTATAGTCATCCCCAATCCATACCAGTTCAGACGAGAGGTAAGTACGGAGCGAATCGACCAGTGGTTGAGGACCAGACACAGGGAAGGAATAAGCAAGATCAACGTCACCCTTCTTTGTACTATAAGACTTACCAATAGAATCAACCACCAATGGTACGTCTTTCTTTTTTACAACAGAGTCAGCTATCAAAGAAGGAGAGGCCACAGAGTCCTTCACTTTCTCCGCAGCTGAAGCCTTTTCACCTTTGCATCCGGCTATAACAGTAATAGATAAAAAGAGATGCTAAAAGAATAAAAAAATTTTTATTATTCATATCAACTAATGCTTGTTAGAGACAACAAAAATAGTCATTTCCTTTTTATTTCCAAAACATTCCCTACTTTTTGTTGTATTAAGGATAGTAAAAGCACATTCTATAGGCTTATCCCATAGAAAATTAGCCCATAGAACATGCTCTTAAAAAGCAATAGAAAAGATGAAGATTAGCATTGTAGGAACTGGAATGATAGCCACAGAGGTTATCTCACTGCTCAAGACAGAAGTCAAAGGGATAGAAATCACCAGTATATTTTCACATAGCAATACGGAAAAAGGCAGAATTTCTTGCGAAGATGAATCATATTGAGCGTATTTATACAGACTATGCTCAGTTACTAAAAGAAGACAAAGCCGACTTCGTTTATATTGCCTTAGTCAATAGTGCCCATTATGAATTTACCCTCAAGGCATTAGAGGCAGGTAGAAATGTAATTGTAGAAAAAGCCTCTTTCACCCTCACTGTTGCCGGAAAGCGAAGAGCTGCAAACAATGGCACGAGAAAAAGCTCTACCTCTTTGATGCCTATCTCTCCACTCCATACACCTAACTTCCGCATGGTCAAAGATAGCCTTAAGAAGATAGCTCCTATCCACTTTGTACAATGTAATTTCTCACAATATTCAAGTAAGTATCGAACGCTATTTACAGGATGATATTGCCCCTGCATTCAACCCTGAATTAGGGGTGGTGCGCTGAACGACCTCAATGTCTACACATCAATATTGTTATAGGGCTTTCGGGCATCCTACTGCTACTACAGTATTTTGCCAACCGAGGCATAACGGTATTGACACCTCTGGCGTAATGGTACTCTCCTATCCTACAATGACGGCAACCTGTACACAGCAAAAGTCTCAAGTAGTCCATCATTCATTCTCAGCAAGGAGAAAAAGGTGGATACACATTCTAACAACTGCAAATGAGTTTGGTAGCGTAGAAATCATGAAACAAGGAAAACTGACCAGTTATCGACGTAACGCCTATGAAGTCGCCCTGCTCAAGGAGTTCGCTGAACTTCAAAGATGTATGGGAAAAGAAGAATTACAAGCAGATGGGAGCTGTATGGCTTGAAAGGTCAGTGGAAGTAGTGAGGGGCGATGAGGCGAGGCCTCACCCCAAAAAGCTCACCCTCCCAACCCCTCTCCGAAAGGAGGGAGTAATTACCGTAGAGGGGATGGGTCAAGCAAATCTGAGGGAAGGGTTTTATAAGTATAAAATAAAAAGGGCACTCTATAATTGGGTGTCCTTTTTTATATCATTTTTTGGATTACTTCAAAGCTTGGTCAAGATCTGCGATGATGTCATCAACATTCTCAATACCCACAGAAAGACGGATCAAATCTGGTGCTACACCAGCCTCACGGAGTTGTTCGTCTGTCAACTGACGGTGAGTATGACTTGCTGGATGCAGAACACAAGTACGTGCGTCAGCCACGTGAGTTACGATTGAAAAACGAAGTCTAAACGATCTATAAAGTTGATTGCATCCTCTCTTGAGCCCTTCAAACCAAAAGCTATGACACCACATGAGCCATTTGGAAGATACTTCTGTCCCAAAGCATAATACTTATTTGAAGGAAGACCACAATAGTTCACCCATGCAACCTTCTCATTCTTCTCCAACCACTCAGCTACCTTCTGTGCATTATCACAGTGCTGCCTCATACGAAGATGTAAGGTTTCAAGACCTATATTAAGCAGATATGAGTTTTGCGGTGCAGGAATACTTCCAAGGTCTCTCATCAACTGAGTAACGAGCTTCGTTATATATGCCAATTTACCAAATGACTTCGTATAAACAAGTCCATGATAACTCTCATCAGGAGTGGTCAATCCCTGGAACTTCTCCCTATAAGAGCCTCCCTAATCAAAGTTACCAGAATCGACAACAACACCACCTACTTGTGAAGCATGTCCATCCATATACTTTGTTGTAGAATGAGTAAACAATATCACAACCCCACTCAAAAGGACGACAGTTGATTGGTGTAGCAAATGTATTGTCAACTATCAGTGGTACACCATGCTTATGAGCTATTCCTGCAAAGCGTTCGATGTCAAACACACCTTACCTCCTGGGTTAGAAATCGTCTCACCAAAGACACATTTTGTATTTGGTTGAAAGGCTGCTTCAATCTTTTCATCATCCCACTCTGGATCGATAAAAGGTACATGTCAATACCCAACTTCTTCAGTGTTACACCAAAGAGATTATACGTTCCACCATAAATTGTGTTGGAAGTCACTAAATGGTCGCCTGCTCCACAAATATTAATGATAGCATAGAAATTAGCGAGCCTGACCAGAAGAGGTCTGCACAGCTGCAACACCACCTTCAAGGGCTGCAATCTTCTTAGCTACAGCATCATTAGTAGGGTTTGCCAAACGAGGTATAGAAATAACTGCTATCCTCCAAGTCAAACAAACGTGCCATTTGCTCGCTGGTCTCATATCTAAAAAGTTGTACTCTGACAAATGGGTAACTGCTGAGGTTCACCTTTTGAGTTGCCAGCCGCCATGAGATACATATAGTTTCAAGATTTCTTTTTCATATCTTTATTTGCTTTATTATTTTATTCTTGAGTATGATTGCAAAAGTTACGATAAAACAATTTACTATCAAAATATACTTCATAAGAAAAATATACTACCTTTACCCACATTTCCAATAAACAGCAGAATAATATTCTACAGCAAAACAAAACATATCAAAATGAATAACAACGAGAACTTAGATGATATCGACCGTAAAATCCTACGTATTCTACAACGTAACTCTGATCTACAGTAAAAAGAATTAGCCGCAAAACTCCATCTGTCAACCTCTCCAACGTTTGAGCGACAGAGCGATTAGAACGTGATGGTTATATAGAAAGATATATGGCGGTTGTAAAATCCTCATAAGGTTGGCAACGGTATAATGGTATTATGTAATATCAGACTTAAACAACATTCTCAAGAACTCATACAAGAGTTTATGGACGTTGTGCAGAATCTTGAAGAAATCACAGAGTGTTATAACACCAGTGGTGACTACGATTTCCTTATTAAAGTCTATACGCGTGACATGAAAAGCTATCAACAATTCATGCTCAACACGCTTGAGTACAATTGATTGTATAGGAAGTTTTGCATAGTATCTTCGTTATTGACGAAAACAAAAGAATACACACGCTGTCCCCATCTCTATGCTCTGAAAAAACATGACAAAATGTCGAGTAAAATATCTAAAAATAAAGACAAAAACACGTATTAGAAGTAGGTCTATAACCAACAGGGAATCAGTTAGTTACAAAATAGAAAAAGAAAAAGGTGCTGGTGGACTTCAAAAAGGGCGTTAGTAAGAGGTCTTAAAGGGCACCTTTTGCAAGTCAATTAGGCGTCTTTAAGGAGCCAAAAGAGCATCTAGTGGTTTTGAACCACATAAAAATAGTTTACAAAGACACTATTGGTATGAAAATCATTTGCAGGAGATGAGAAGACATGATAATGAGTGAAAGCATGGGATGCTAGGCTCTGAATGACCAATTTAGAGATTGAACGAACATTAAAAAGCAAGGGAACACACATTTAGTTTGTCCCTGCTTTTATCTTGTTTGCTCTTTCTGTTCAGTTGTTGACACTCAACTGCCGAACATAAAGCACCAGTACGCAATCAATTACTTTCTAATACACATACGTGCCTCAACGACATTAACGATGTAGTCGCCCAATTTCTCACATTCCTGTATGATATCCATATACAAAGTACCAGCTGCGTAAGTGTACTTATGCTCGTTGATATCATTGATATTCTGTGCGCGCAACTGAGCACGATGGTTGTTATTATCACTTTCAATAGCGAAGGTACGATCTCACGTCGACCTCACGCTTATGCTATCAGTACAAGACTCACGTGTGACGGGGCATCATCGGTGAGTTCGAACATCTGTTTGATATTGTCATACTGACTCTCTGTAAACTCCTCCTTGCTGCTGCGCAGGCGACTGATAGTTCTCGCAATGTTGAGCCAAGAATCACCGATACTCTCAATTTCGGCAATCTCACGAAGCATATCACGCACCTTTTCCTTCGGTAGTCATCACTCAAGTGTAGCATTGCTCACTTGATCAAGATACTTCGCAATCTCTACCTCCATATTATCAGATATACCCTCGTATTTCTCGATACGTTCATATAAAGTTTTCTGCAAAGCATCATCATCTTTTGTCGTCAGGAGGTCACGCACCATACCAAACTATACGGTGTGTACGCTCAGCGTATGAGTGTATCTCCTTTGCAGTCTCAAATACAGAAAGCTCTGGTGTCTTCATGATAGCCGAATGGATAAATCGCAGACGAATTCGTCTTCATCGCCCATTAGCCTTCGACTTGATAAACCAACATACAACACAGTTCCATCTGTGGAATAAACCAGATAAAGCAAAGCTGTGTTACAAACATTGAAAACATGTGTGGAACATTGCTAATACAATCACAAACGAGGTAGCGGCTCTTTCTGCAGGTGAAGAGTTATCATCTACTGGGTCATAACTACGAGTCTACAAAACAAAGTTGACGAAAGGATAGAACAAACACATCACCCAAAAAGACGCCAAAAACATTAAAAAGCAAGTGGGCAAAGGCTGCACGTCGCCTGTATTAGCTCCTGAGGGCTGCAAGATTGACTGTTGCTGTTGTGCCGATATTCTCACCCATCACCAAGGCAATACCAAGATAGATTGGCAATACACCCGTTGAACAGAGCAGAATGGTGATAGCCATTACCGCAGCAGAGCTTTGTACGATACAAGTAATAACTGTTCCTATCAGCAGGAAGACGAGTATCGTCAAATGACTGCTCGTATCAAAAGGATGAGAAGAACTTGATTGCATCAGGATTATGCTCTAAATCAAGGTCTTTTCCACCACTACTCAACACTACAAGGGCGAAGAACAAGAAGGCAATACCAAAGAGGAAATCACCGATGTAACGCCGTTTCTTGTTGTAAATGAGGATAATTCCGATAAAGAAAGCAGGGAAGACGACTAAGGTTAAGTCGACATTAAATCCCCAAGGACATAATCCATGCGGTGAGCGTCGTGCCCAATATTGGCACCCTATAATGATCGAGATAGCTTGCGCAAGGGTAAGCAGTCCCGCATTAACAAAACTCACCGTCATCACAGTTGTTGCTGATGACGACTGTACCGCACAAGTAATAAAAAGGTACCATCAAGCATTCGGTGAAACGATTGGTGGTCATTGCACCTAAAATGTGACAAGACTGAGAACCTGCCATTTTCTGCAGAGCCTCACTCATAACCTTCATTCCATAGATTAATAGGGCAAGAGAGCCCATAATCTCTCATAAAGATAATTGAATAGTCGCTTGTACTCATATATTTAATTTTAAAAAGCCTCAAACTTTGAGACAAGTGCATTAAATTGTTTTCTTTCAACAACTCAATGAAAGAGAGGGGTTGCCATCCAGAAAGACTATTGATTTTAAAAGCTGTACAAAGCTGTATGTCCCTACAAATTACGCTACTAACAGTAGACTGCAAGATACCCCAAACCATTCTTTCTATTGCTCTTGTACTTTTATGGCTATCAAAACACATAATTTATTAAGCCACAACATATTTTTAATTTCGAATGCAAATATACGAAAAAGACCTCCCTATCCAAAAGGAAAGAGAGGTCTTTTGACTTTTGCTATATGCGTAACCAACTAAAATAACTAATGACTATGCGTCTTGCTGACGTGAACACCTACGAGCCTCAACCACTTGACTATCATCAGTCACTCAATTTCTGCACTCCTGAATGATATCCATGTACATTGTTCCTACCGCATGGGTAGTACTCTATGGTCGTCTGACATCATTATTATTCTGTGAACGCAACTGGTTTGCGATAGTTATTGATTTTCGTTCTCGATATTGAAGGAACGATTCACATCATTGTCCTGTCGACGACCAACAAGGATGCGATTCATCTGTGCTCAGAGCGTCATCTGTCAACTCAAACATCTGATGGATGCGATGCGTACTGCTCCTGTGCGAAAATCTTCTTCTTACTATTAATAAGACGGTTTAAGAGAGAAAAGGAGCAGTGTTATAACAAGCTTATCTCCGATACTCTCCAACTCACAGAAATGTTCACACGCATGACAGAGCGCACCTTCTCCTTGGTCTCTACTCACCTCAGGTGGAGCGGTAGAAACTCTGGGTCAAGATACTTCCTGCATCTTCAATCTCCATGTTATCAGAAATACCTTCTATGCTTCTCACACGGCTAACAGAGTTTGGTAAATTTATCCACATCTTGTTCACCCAATAGCTCTGCACGAACCATACCGAACATACGCTGAATACTAGCTTCAGCAAACCGACTTGATTTCCTTTGAGCGCTGCACGAAAGCTCTGGGTCTTCTATAGGTCCTGACTGTATGAAATGGTAGGCGGAACTCGTCTCCTCCTCTGTTTGCCTTTGGTGATGATACTTTGGTGACTAATTTCTCCAAGTGCTAATAGGCCCAACAAAGGATAAACTAGTGTGTCAAGCAGGTTGAAGGTTGTGTGGAAAGCTGCAAGTACAAAAGCTTAAACTTAGCAGCATTGGCAGCAAAGCCAGGAGTACCCTTTGGCATCGTTACATCACAGCTTCACCCAACCACAAAATCATATTGATAAAAGGATGGAAGACGCACAATATCCAGAAGAACCAAAGATATTGAAAACCATGCGAGCCATAGCTGCACGACGAGCCTGCGTGTATAGCGCATTCAAGGCAGCAGGGTTTTGAGGTAACAGTTGTACCGATATTCTCTCCCATCACAAGTGCAATACCTGATAAATAGAGCAGTACGCCCGTTGAACAGAGTATCATGGTAGTAGCCATGATAGCAGCAGAAACTCTGCACGCACATAGTCAACACACTGCCAATGGTAGGAAAACGATAGTTGTTAGAGCTTTCTGGATCGAAAATGACTATCAATAGCAGCTGATTGTTGCAAGGTCCATATCGATACCAGTCTGACATAAAGTTTCTAAAGCAAGGAAATATAAACGAGATACCGAAAGGAAGTCACCAATGAGTTTTCGTTTCTTAGAGTAAATCAATGCGATACCAACAAGAACGCTGGCCATACAAAAGTCAGTAATATTAAACGAGAAACCAGCCGACATAATCCATGCCGTCAGCGTCGTTCCGATGTTCGCTCCCATGATAACAGAGATGGCGAACCAATGAGGAGTCCAGCATTCACAAAGCTGACCGTCATAATAGTAGTTGCTGTTGACGACTGTACGGCAGCTGTGATGAAACTGATACCCGTAAGAATACCTGGAAAACGATTAGTTGTCATTGCGCCAAGGACGTGACGCAACTGTGGATCTGCCATTTTCTGCAGAGCCTCGCTTTCATTGTTTTCATACCGAACATCAGCAAAGCTAATGCACCAACGAGGCTGAGAAAATCCAAATCGACATATAATAACCCAATTTGTGATGTCTGTTTCTTGGATATCTGACTTTTCCCTAACTTACAATCCCATTTACCAGAGGACAATGTTGTTCCCTGACACATTTAACCATGTTGATTGTGAGACGAGTACTGCATATCCGTTGCAAAAATAATACTCAAAAGTCCCAATTGGAAGTACACTTTCTGACATTTTATAAAAGAATTAATCTTCAAATGCCATCTCGGATCAGTGAGTGCGAAAGTAAACAATAAGGTGGAAGGGCTCCACTATCGTGTCCATCATAATAAGGACAGTGAGTTCCTCAACCTGCTTTCACGATCAGGTATCTCGTGACCTGAGCACCCGTCTCTGCTTTTCTCGTTCTCTGTAAGGCTGTTCACGTATCTCATCCAACCAGTTCTGCGGTCATAGACATCCCTGTTTCTGGAAATGTTTACTACTGCCAACTCGCAGTATCGGACGTGATAGATAACATACGAAGATGTTGGACCCGCATCCATTGCACAGTACTGCACGGAGACATTATCGATGCCAGATGCTGCCTATTCAACGTTATGAGACAACAAACTCGAGAAGCGGTGAAGATGTTCACTGAATTGAGGCGATATACAAAAAGGCTAAGCTCCTTAAAAGCAGCGTGTGTAGTCTTTTACTGTGGCTCATTATGTGCTTGACCTTGATTACCGAAGTTATTAGCTGCATGGTTCATTGCTTACCAACACTGCACAACCCCATCTTTTTGGTTTGAGCCTGCCTTTGATGGGTGGAGTCCTCTCGCATCCCTTTCCGTACACAAAGATCGCTTCTAAATTAGGTGAATCTAATACGCCAAGACAGAGATGTTTGAGGTGTTCAAAGAGCACTGCGGAGATGGCAGAGCCATCTTAGGTATTAAGACGGTGAGGCGACTTCAATGAAGCGGTAAAGAATGGACTGGCAACCGTATGCAGATCCAAATGTCTGTGCAGGCCTCTGCAAAGAGAGAGAAAGATATCGCGAGTTGCTGACGCAATTGCTGGATCGAAAAGAGATAGTGTAGTACTCATTGGCTGGTCCTTCATCAAGCGGTAAGACAACATTCCGCAAACGCCTTCTCTAGTCCAACTATTAGCAAGTGGTGTGAAACCCGTACAGAATATCCTTGGGATGATTACTTCGTTGACAGGCAGAGTGGAAACACCGAGATGAGGAACGGGGAACTTGACTATGAGAGTATCTATGCGCACTGAAACTATTCCACTCAATCAATGAGCACTCAACGCCTTGTTCCGTGGTGAAGAAGAGGTGCAGGAATTTCAAAAGTATAATTTCCAAACAGGAAAGGAGTGAAAAGAGTAAGGTGAAAAACTCGCATCTTGGAGAGAATAACTTATACTCCTTGTAGAAGGTATTCATGCCCTCGATCCTCTGCTAACAAGGCGAATTACAGACGATAAGAAGTCTCAAAATCGCGCATCCGCCTCTTACCACGATTCTGTTTGGACGACCATAACTATATCCCAACAACCGACAAACTGACCGCTCTCGTCGTACTGTTCGCGATTACAAGTATCGTGGTTGTTCGGCACAAGACACCATCTCACCGCTGGCCAGGAGTGCACGCGTGCTGGAGAGAACAAGTGGATTTTCCCTCATCCAGAACAGGCTGATGTGAATGTCTCAACACTGCCCTCCTCTTTGAACTTGCCGTTATCAAACCGCAGTGCGGAAGAAGTGCTGGAACAAGTGCCTGAAGAACTGTGAAGAGCATGCTGGAAAGTTTCTCATCGTCTGCGCAAGTTCACTCAAGCATTTTGCGCCATTACCTTTCCCGCAATCTCCCTCAACCTCCCTACTCAGAGAGTTCCTAGGAGGGTAGTTCGGTTCTACAGTAATAGATACAGCCTCTAACATATAAAAGGTGCATAGCGCCTTTGACTCTCAAAAGGCACCTTTATGTTCATTAGCTATCATCAGTTTCTCATTGTTCATTGACCTCGCAAACAAAAGAGACAAAGCTATTACTTTATTTTACGTTCCAACACTTTCAGCAAATAAAGAGGGTGTCTCTTCATATCTTTCAATGAGAATCCATCACTCTGCAAGTACTCATCCATCTTTGGGAAACGATCGCAAAACAAGCACGGAGTGTTTTTGCTTTGAGCCAGACGTATTCCTGTTTTCGGGAACATAATAAGTCACTGCAACTTTCTTCGTCACCTTTTGGACAATACGTATAAGCCAATGACCTTTCTGTCAGTATAAATGTTGTCCCAGAACTACTATAGCATACCTGTTGGAGATACCAAGTACTTCTTTTCCCTCATAAAACCAGTCTCCCAAAAGTACCGATGATTTGTTGGCTGGAATTTTAGGTAACGTTACTATCTTGCGTATATAAAGACAAGTATTTACGTTGCTTCCCATCTACTACTAACTCCATTTCTTTTGCATCATCAACTACATACTTTGTTCCCTTACTCCGTTGTGTGTAGGTGAGATAAAGCAATGTCTGCATATTAGCCAACGACCTGCCCATACACACTCTGTGCCATAACTCTTTGCATTCTTTACACCAACCAAAGTAGCCTCGACACTTTGCACCACCATCTTTGAGCGTAAGGACGCGCATGGTAAAGGTTTGAACCTCCTTTCTCAGCACTTGCTGAGACGATGCCAACAGATAACATCAGCAGCATCCAACACGATTACATTAATCTTTTTCATAACTCATTCTTATTGTTTCTAGTTAGAGTTCTTTCGCGCTTCTTACAAAGATATACAACAAATGTGAGCACAGAGAAAGAAACTCTCAGCAAAGTTTTGCACCCTTTTTATAACATTGCTATCCAATAAAAGTGGAAAAGAATAGGCCAGCTCTATTGTGCTGCATCTTTGTAGTTACCTCTAATGAGTGTTACCTTTGATAAACACAAGCCTCCTCTAAATCCAAATAATGTTAGTTACTTTTTACGTAGCTACAACCCTTTCTCTGACATTAAATTAATTCCAGCACTACAGCCTGACACAGCGAGGTAAGTTTAGCCATCCGCACCGTTCAGTGCCGAACCAACAAACTACCCATTCGTGCCAACCATCAACACGACACGTGCGGTATGCTGTATTACCTCTAAAATGACAAAAGGAGAAAGCAATACGCTT
>BNJS01000942.1_pt1 | contig 12470 bp, 14 predicted proteins | sample 8540461 | NCBI WGS metagenome assembly BNJS01 (sample SAMD00202454, study PRJDB9452) | human saliva metagenome | isolation source: human saliva | place: Japan
GACGAGTTTTTCATATAATTATATTTTTAGCATAAAAAAATAATTTTGTGATATAATTAAATAAGTATGGTTAATAGATTTTTTTAGATAAAAGAAACAGAGTTTTTATTATTTGAACTTGTTAAAACAGATTTTAAGTTGCGTTATCAGGATCTTTTTAGGGTATAATTTGGTCTGTTTTTAAAACCACTAATGCTTTTTTTGCGGTTATGTATACGGTTTTTGTTAAATTTTTTAAAATTTACTGATGGTACACCAACTTATCCGATCGTGTTGCTTTTAGGTAGTACACTTTTGGGGATTTTTCACAGAATCAACTAATGTTGGTATGAATTCGATAGTTGCAAAAGGGGATTTACTTAGAAAGGTTAATTTTCCTAAATATATAATTATCTTATCTTCAATGATGACAGCTTTAATTTCTTTAGGTATTAACCTTTGCGTTGTTTTTGATATTTGCAATTTTTAGCGGTGTTAAGTTTTTCGTGGGCGATTCTGTTAGTTCCATTTAGTTTAATGCAGTTTTTCTTGTTATCTTTTTGGAATTGCTTTTAATTCTTTCCACTCTATATGTTAAGTTTAGAGATATTTCACATATTTATGAAGTCTTATTGCAGGTTATATTTTTATGCTGTGCCAATTATATATCCATTATCTATGGTTTCAAAAAGTCATTTGGTGATTTCGAAAATAATGATGCTTAACCCAATAGCTCAAATAATACAAGACATTAGATATGGATTAGTATCTCAGACTACGTCGACAACTTGGAGCTTAATAAATAATTTATGGATTGCTATAATTCCTGTATTAATAACGGTTGTAGTTCTTATAGTTGGTATTAAATATTTTAGTAAGAATGCTAAGAAATTTGCGGAGATTTTATAAATGAAGAATGATACTGTATTAAAAGTTCAGAATGTAAGTAAGAGTTTTCGTTTACCAACTGAACAAGCGAATGGGGTCAAACAGGCTTTCATTAATTGGACTAAAGGTGTTAAAGGTTATAAAGAACAGAGAGTATTGAAGGGTATTAACTTAGAAGTTAAAAAAGGTGATTTTTTTGGTATTGTTGGAAGGAACGGTTCAGGGAAATCTACTCTTCTTAAAATAATATCGCAAATATATACACCAGAAAAAGGTACCGTTGAAGTAAAGGGGAAATTAGTTCCTTTCATTGAGCTTGGTGTTGGATTTAATCCTGAATTAACTGGGCGTGAGAATGTATATATGAATGGTGCTTTGTTAGGATTTTCGAAAGAGGAAATATCTGAAATGTATGACGATATTGTTGAATTTTCAGAGCTTGAAAATTTCATGGATCAAAAGTTAAAGAATTATTCAAGCGGAATGCAAGTTCGATTAGCTTTTTCTGTTGCAATTAAGGCTCAGGGTGATATATTAGTACTTGACGAAGTGCTTGCTGTTGGTGATGCAGCATTTCAGAGAAAATGTGATAATTTTTTCTCTGAAGTTAAAAAGGATAAAACTAAAACTGTTATTCTTGTGACTCATTCAATGGATAGTGTTCAAAGATACTGTAATAAAAGCTGTTATGATAGAGGATGGTAAAATTGTTGCAGACAATAAAGATGATGCAGTTAATCGCTATATAGAATTAAATCTTGAACGTAAGAGTAGTGACAAATCCGGGTATGCTCTAGGGTTAAATGATAAGTTGGATCTTTTTCTATAAACGGTGAGAATATAATTAAAGATGATGATTTAAAATTTAATATTAACTATAATTATAATGGTAAAGAAAAAAATCTTTCATGGTCTTTATTATGTATGATATAACTAGGGGTGGAATAGTGTTGAATAGTCATAAAATAAAAAATGAAAAAGGAAAAAAATAAAGTCCACGTTAATATTCCAATTGATATACTTAATAATGGTAGTTATAAGGTGGCTGCCTCAGTATATTCGGAAGAAGTGTCAGGCGATGAAGGTTTAATAGGATACACTAATGATGTTAATTCATACTCTTTCGTATATCAAAATCCTAGTAATTTAGATAACTATTCATTGTTAGATAATAATATGATTAAAATGAAGTAAATTAAAAAAAGAAGCCTTATAACTGGCTTCTTTTTAATTATTTGAATAGTATTTTTTTGATAAATCCTTAATTGGTTTATCGAGAGCTTTATTCCAATCAGTATTTAGATTATTATCTTTGAAATCCTTCAAAATATCTTTTGTATTTTTTTAAGTACTGCATCAATAATTTTTTTCAGACATATCTTCTATTGTTGGCTCGCACATAAAAAAATATTTTTGAGTAACGGTCAAGGTTTTTGTTTTGTTTGCCATTTTGTAGTTACAACTGTTGCTCCGGTGCTTGAAAATTCAAGAGTTGGGTAATTTGGATGTGGAGCTAACATTGGGGATATTGCAACATCAATAGTTTGGATAAATTTATAGTACTCATTGAGAGGCATTTTACCTTTATTGTTAATCTTTACACCATTTGAAAGTTTAATATTTGGAATATCAGATGATCCAGCACTATATATTTCTATATTATAATTTTTCAAGTCGTGAATCGCTTATTGCTAAATCTATAGCCTTGATTGCTGTATAAAACATGTTCCTATCAACATTTGGTCGTCCGTAGAGGAATATTTTTTTATTTTTTTAGTATCTTTAGAGAAATCTTTTTAACTTCGCATTTTGGTGAAGGTGCTGGTTCAAAAAAATACTGCATTATTAGTGATATATTCGTAACCATTTTTCCCTAAAATATTCCAGGAGTATTTCAGTATTTAATATCGGTAGAAATTTTTTCTGTTCTATATGTTTCATCTGAAAGTGTGAAGGCATCGCTATTATTGTAGAAAATAGGTTCAAAAATCCTGAATTAAATAAATAAATTTATTTTTTTAAGTGGAAGTTCTGAAGCTATTCTTGCGTCCCACCAAGCGCTAACCATGATAATATCTTCTGGGTGTAGTGGTAAATATCCATAATTATAATTAGTTCGATTTGAAAAGATTTAAAGTTGAATATCTATCATACGAAAAATCAATTCCATTATCATTTAGAAATTTTACTACATCAACCTTATCGCTATAACCAGTGGTTTGAACTACTCGAAGATTGTAATTTAGTTCATTCGCTAATTTGGCTGCAGTAAATAAAAAGTGTTGCTATTCCACCAAAAAAAGCCAGATGGGTGTAAGAAGGCGAAAAACAGTAATAGATGGTTTTTGACCTAATTCGGGTAGAGAAGGATATATAGGGGGTTAGATGGGGGTATTTAGAATAAAAATATCATCAATTTTTACGGAATCGCCTAAAAATTCCATTATTTATTAGGAAGGTTGCTTTATTCTCTACTTTTCCTAAAAATTAACTCCTTTTTGTCCAACCTGTTTTTGCTATATGGCTAGTTTTTCTGATAGCTCTTAGGGCTGTTTTTTTCATTTTATAAATATCCTTTCAAATTTCTTATATCAATAAATCCATCGCCGTTTTCTGTGTTAAAAATGTTTTTGAATAGATTTTATAACTTTCTATAAAATCTATATCGGAATACCTAAGTGTGAGCGAGAGATGGATTCTTTGTGTGTCATGAAGCCTTTATTGAATCCAATAAGCTTAGAACCCCAACCATTTTCAGACAAGCGAAGACACAAATCAACATCTCCACCAGTAATTATAAAATTCTCATTAAATCCTTTGATTTTTATCGAATTTTGTTTTTCAACCATTAGTGAAGCTGCAGTTACTGCGGCTAGATCTAAATTATTTTGAAAATCATAAGGAAGCTCCTTTTTGAGTAATGTTGAAACTTTTTTTCGAATATATAAATGATCTGCTGTTTTTTTCCAGGGATTAAGTATACTCCTGCATGTTGAACTGTCTTTTTATCTTCATATAGTAAGACGCAACCAGTTGCTCCGTTTCTTTTTTTGAGAGATTCTAAATACATTTCTTCCACTAAATCTGGATTTTCAACCTCAACATCATTATTTAGAAGCCATAAAACTTTTCCGGTAGCCTGATTTGCTGCCCAGTTATTTATTTTTGATAATTAAATTTAAAAAGGGAATGAAAGTAGTTTTTATGGGGTTTGGGTATTCTTTTAAATAATTATTGATTTCTGAAATAGTTTTAGCGTTAGAATTATTATCAACTAATAATATTTCTTTTTAGATTGCATTTTTCAAAGATTCTAAGCAAGAAATTGTCATTTTTGAATGGTCTTTGAATGGTATTATTACTGATATGTCAAGTTTTTCATATACTTATATTATACTTTTTTGATTATAAAAATCAAATTAATAAACCATTAAAATAAAGTAGCGATATTGATAGCTACTTTATTTTTTTATTTTATAATTCCAACCTATCCCTTCATCTCTCCATCCATCCGAAATTAGCCAGTTTCGCTCATTTGCATTTGCTGTAAAGAAATGACGGTTATTTTTGTTTAGTCTATAAATAGGAGTATTTCCGTTTTTATCCACATAAAATGCTATCCCTTCATCTCTCCATCCATCCGAAATTAGCCAGTTTCGCTCATTTGCATTTGCTGTAAAAGAAATGACGGTTATTATTTAGTCTATAGATAGGTATTTTTTGTACCATCATTATTTTTGTAAGCTTTAAAGGCTTCTCCTTCATATTTCCAGCCTTTATTTACAACTCTTAGCATTTCATCGTTGTCTAGTGTATAAAAATGACCATTATTGCTTAATCTGTGAACTGAATTTTTTTCGTTTTGATTTTTGCCGAATGCTATTTTTTCAAAAGTTGCAATAGTATTTGAAATATTAATAGCCTCTAATAGATTTGCTGTAAAAGAAATGACCATTTCCATTATTTTTTTGGAGAATCTATATATTTCTGGTGTTTCTCCATCCACATAAAAATGCTATCCCTTCATCTCTCCATCCATCCGAAATTAGCCAGTTTCGCTCATTTATATCAGAAGTATAAAAATGCTTATCTTTACTTAGTCTATATATTGGCATATGATTACTGTTTTGGGATGACTCGAAAGAAATTCCTTCGTATTTCCAGTTATCCGATATTAAATAATCGCGTTCGGCTAAGTTTGTTGTATAAAAGTGCTCAATACCATTCAGTCTATAAACATTCAATTTTCCATCTTTAGGTTTTGATGTTTCTGCAGCCCCACTTGGAGTATTAAACGCAACACCTTCATTTATAAAGTTTGTATGGTTACTGTTTTTGATAAAAGTGTGTCTTCCATTACCAGCGAATCTATATATAGGGTATGATGAATTTTCTGAACTGTTGGCTGATAAGGCATAAAAAGCAACTCCTTCATCTTTTTGTAGAGTTATCTAATAATAGGTATTTTTCTTCTATGTTTTGAAGTAAAGAAATGTTCATTTTTAGGTTTAACCTATAAATAGGTATACTTCCGTTGACTTTATTTTTATATGCATAAAACGCAATTCCTTCGTAAAACCATTCTTTTGATTTTGCTAAATGATCTCTTTCTTCGGTACTTGTCGTTAGGAGTTCATTACCTTTTTGTGTATTAGAAAGTCTCCATACACAAGTTACATCTTTAACTTTTGAATTACAACTTTCCGGTTTATAAATGAAATTTGTATCTCCAAACATTTGATTGAAGAACATAAAGAAATTTCTATTTCCATAAGCTCCACAATGTGAAGTTCCTGGATAATTCACTAAAGCTTCATCATTTGGAACATAGGGAGTATATATATATAAGCTTAGTGTTGCGATATTTTCAATATTAACTCGCTTTGTACCGCAAGCTGGATTTGGCGAATATTGAATATTATTCCAGCCAAGTTTTAACGAATAGCTACTGTCGTTATAGTGATCTTTATAATATTTTAATTGCCAAGCTGCTAAAGTCATTTGTTTATAAAAACCTGCTTTAGAATTTGTACAAGCTGCCGAAAATCCTGGACCAGAATCTGGGCAAGCATAACCCATTGCATATTTGTATTGATTTTTAACTGGCCAAGAGTCATTTTAAAACATTGAGTGATTCTTTCTTTAATAAAACTAACAAAACTTGCGGGTTGATTCCATACTTTTGTGCTGCATTATAAATAATTTGTGCTGCTGAAATTCCACCTTCAAAAGCTCCTCCACCTTTTTTTCAAAAAGAAGTTTCACCTGTACTTGGATTTTTCATGATAATTATTTATGCAAACATATGGTGGTTTATGCCAATAATTTGATCTTTGTGCAGCTGCAAAGTTGAGCCGCTGTTCTACCGTCATTTCGACCGGAAGGACCAGATCCCCAAGTATCACATCTACTAACTTGTGAATTCAAAAAAATTTTGAATTTGCTGAACATTCATAGTATCTTTATTGTAAAAAAATACTATCATCAATAATTCTACCAGGATTAAAAATCTGTTGCTTTAACTGCGTTCGAAAGATTGTGAACTACAGCCCAAAAACTAAAAACCACAATTGCAACAATTGGAATTCCAATTATTACTACTTTTTTTAAACTTTTTATTTCTCGATTGTAAAACTTTGACCATCCGATCTTCCTTCTTGTTTTTTTGTTTTGAGTTTATATAAGTTGTTATAGCTGTCCATTTTTCCTGGTTTTTAAGTCGCTATCATTAATTTTTGTAATTGCTTTACAGTATTTATTTCCTGGGCTTTCTAAAATTTCAGTTAAAAGTTCAATTTTTGTACCACTAGAATGTGTTAAAATATATGAACATTTTTCCATTTCCATCATCATAAAGAAGTCCTGAAATCTGTCCAGCTACACGAACTATACCATCTTCAACTTGCACGGTTGTATAAGTTGGGAAATTTGTATAGCCCGAGGATTTAACGGTTCCTTCAGCGTGGTCAGTATTAGTATTTTTTAGTTTTTCGAATCAATGATTTCCTTTACAGCTTCTTGTTTTTTTAGTTTCTTCAGATTTTTTTCTGATCTTCTTTTTCTCTTCAACTTTTGAGGTATTTTTCTTCCTTTTTCTCATTATTCTTTTGAGAATTTGAATTTACCCACCATAAAATTAAGCCAGTACTGATTAATAAAATTATAAGTATAGCAAAAATAATAGTTTTAGTTTTTTTGGTATTTTTGTTTGTTTATTTTTCATTATATTTCTCCTTGTTAAATTTTACCATAATATGTATAAAATTGTCAAATATTTTTAAAAATATGTTAATATTGTTAATATGAAAAATACACTATATATTGTAATTCCTAGTTATAATGAAGATGAGGTTATAGAAGAAAACAGCTAAACAATTGAAAGAAAAATTAATAAATTAATAAAAATAAAATTATAAGCAATAATAGTAGAATTATTTTTTTATTGATGATGGTTCTAAAGATAAAACTTGGAATAAGATTGAAGATTTAAATTTGAAAGATAGTTTATTTGGAGGTGTTAAACTTTCAAAAATAATGGTCACCAAAATGCTTTATTAGCTGGGTTAATTTTCGAGTAAAGATAAGGCTGATATTGTAATTTCAATGGACGCCGATCTTCAAGATGATATAAATGCTATAGATAGAATGCTGGAAGAATATAATAAAAGGTTCTGAGATTGTTTATGGTGTTCGTAAAGAACGGTCAACTGATACGTTTTTTAAAAAGAAATACTGCTTTGATTTTTTTATAAAGTTATGAGTAGGCTTGGGGTTGATAGTGTTTATAACCATGCCGACTATAGACTTATGTCTTCGAGAGCAATTAGCGATTTAGCTAATTTTAGGGAGGTTAATTTATTTTTAAGGGGATTGTTCCTCTGCTGGGTTTTAAGACTTCTGTAGTTAAATATGATAGGAATAAAAAGATTTGCTGGTAAATCTAAATACCCAATTAAGAAAATGATTAATTTTTGCAATTGACGGTGTAACAAGTTTTTCAGTTAAGCCGATAAGATTAGTTTCTTTAGTTGGTTTTTTTAACCACAATTATTTCATTTGGGATATTACTTTATATATTGACGCAATATTTCTTAGGGAATACTATTCATGGATGGGCCTTTACTGCTATTTCTATATGGATGATTGGTGGGATTCAGTTATTTTTCTATTGGTGTGATAGGTGAATATATTGGAAAAATATATTTCGAAGTTAAATCTCGCCCACGGTTTATAATTGAAAAAGAGATATAAAAATTGAAAACAATATCTTTCTATGATAAAATATATTTTTATGAATAAAATTAAAAACCGTATTGAAAAGATTTTTCGTATTTTTCTGTTAAAAAAATAAAAAATAATAATTTTTATCTATTCTTTAATTTTTATAACTTTCGGTGTAAAATTAATCTATTCAACAATTAGTATTGATACAGAGCATGCATTAAGTAATTATAATTCATTAATAGATGATGAATGGCTCGGTCTCAATAGATATTCGTTGAGATTTTTAAGATGACAATTTTTCCAGAAGTTTTTCAACCCATTTTTAATGACCCTACTAACATACATAGCATATGGCTTTTATGATTTTTATTGATAATTTATATTTTTTGGAAAAAAATTCGAAAAGATAAATTTAATAAGTTCATTATTTCATAGTTATGATTATAGTCCAGTTGCTGCTGAGTTTTTTTGTATTTGATATACTTAGTTTTGAAATGGTTTTGTGTTCAATTTTAGCAATAATAGTTTCTTATATTCTTTTTTATCAATTTTTTTCACTATTAAAAATCAGTATTTTTTTCATATTTTATTATACCTTTTATAATTTTTATTACTATTACAGCTTATCAGAATTTAATAATTTTTATTCGCTGGATTTACACTTATTTTAGCATTTTTTGGGTGTTGATAAAAATGGTATTAAGAAAAAGTCTAAATTATATTGCTGCTTCAGCTGGTTTTGGTATTTTTGGGTTTAATTTTTCGTATTTGTTTCGTATAAATTATTTTTCTGCCCCCAGTTCTTATTTTTACGTCTCAAATTATTTGGTTGAAAGATGCTTCTAAAGCTGTTAGCGGTATTGTAGCTTTATCTTCTGTATATTTGGCAGGGGGATCGTCATTTTACTAAAATTTTTCTTAATCTTAGCAGTTTTATCTATGATTGGCGTATTTTTACATAAAAAATAAAAGTTAATGTTAAAATCTTTAAGTCTGTTTTAATTTTTTATATTATTTTTGTTACCAATCGTTATGGATATTCTTCTTGGTCAAAAATCCAATAAGAGTATATTTTTCCGATATATCCAGTTGTCTTCGCTTTTTATGTGTTGGTTTGTTTTTGATTTTTGTAATAATAAGAAAATTAAAAATATTGCAAGTTTGGCATTAATTATTTTAATATCAATATCAAGTATGTTTAAAATAATATATATATCAAACTTATTTTTATAGTGACTACTTAGTGCATAAAGAGGATATCTCTTTTTCTCAGAGGATTATTTCAAAGCTTGACTCTATGAATTTTTTCGGGGGAATATTATAAATATGATTTGGTTATTATTAATGGTAGATCTTCAGGCTCTACTGCAGTCATTAAGGGTGATGATGTTCTTACCAAGTCTATATATGAATGGGGCGTGGAGAAGGATATAAGTTGTCGAGCTGCAAGGTTAATGAATGTTCTAGGATATCAATTTAATACATGTGATAACAAAAGGGCTTTTATAGTTCTGAGAAGATTAAAAAAATAATTAATGATTATCGGGAAAAATTTAAATAAATTTCCAGCTGAAAACGGGTTAATAATTGACGATAAAAGCAATACAATAATAGTTAATTTAAAAGATAAAAAAATGAAAAAAATATAATTGTTATCTTAAACTTCAATGGCTGGCAAGATACGCAAAAATGTCTTGCCGCACTTTCGAAAACAAACCATTCAAGATTTTGAAATTTATTTAATTGATAATGGTTCAAAAAGATGAATCTATTAAAGAGCTCTCGAAAATAAAAATGCCAAATCTTCACTTTCATAAAGAGAAGAAAAAAATACTGGTTTTACGGGTGGTGTAAATATTGGGATAAAATGGGCGATAAAAAATGGTTTCGAAAACATTGTTTTGTTAAATAATGACGCGAACGCTGAGCCAGAATGGTTAGAAAATCTTCTCAAACCGCTTGAAAAATCGCCTGAAATTGGTGCGGTAACAAGTTTGATGCTTGATAAAACTGGAAAAATTTATTGATGACGCTGGCGATGTTTATTCAACTTGGGGAATCCCAATGCTTCGAAACGAAAATGAGCTAAAGAAAAATGCACCAAAAAGCGGTTTTATTTTTGGTGGAACAGGCGGAGCAACACTTTATCGTTCGAAAGTTTTCGAAACAATTGGCTTTTTTGATGAAGATTTCTTCGCATATAATGAAGATGTTGATATTGATTGGCGAATGCAATTGGCGGGTTTTTAAAGTTTGGTATGAAAAATCGGCGGTCGTTTGGCATAAACATTCGGCAACAAGTTCAAAAATTCCTGGTTTCACGATTAATCAAGTTTTTAAAAAAATTTACCGCAAGTTTTTGGAAAAAAATGTACCGTTTCGATAATTATTCCGATGTTTTTTCAAATTTTTATGCAATTTATTGGGCTTTTTGTAATCTATCAAATTCCAAAAAGGAGGCTTGAAATTTGCTTTAAAAGGTGTTTGGCAGGGGATTTTGCTAATGCCAGATTCTCTTAAAAAGCGCCGAGAGATTCAAAAAAAGTAAAATTGTTTCAAACGAATACTTGGAATCAATCCTTTATCACGGTTTACCGCTTAAACAAGTTAATAGAATAAAAAGATTTTTAAAGTTTAAGTTCTAGGATATTTTTTTAAAAATAAATTTGACTTTTTAAAAAAATAATATTGTATAATTAAATAAACGGGATATTACTCGTAGCTCTTTAATATTCGAAAGAGTTAAAAATTTTTAGAAAAGGAGGTTCCTCAAATGAAAGGAATCATACTCGCAGGCGGTTCAGGAACTCGTCTTTACCCAATTACTCTCGCAAACTCTAAGCAGCTTCTGCCGGTTTATGACAAGCCAATGATTTATTATCCACTTTCAACTTTGATGTTGGCGGAAATTCGTGAAATTTTAGTAATCACAACTCCGGAAGATAATTATCGTTTTAAGGAATTACTTGGTGATGGTTCAAACTTTGGTTTAAAAAAATTGAGTATGCAATTCAGGATAAACCAAACGGTTTAGCGGAAGCGTTCATTGTCGGTGAAGATTTTTATTGGTAGTGATGATGTTGCTTTTGGTGCTTGGTGATAATATTTTTCATGGTCAAGGTTTTTACTCAAAAGCTTATTTCTGCTCGAAAAAAAATTGAACAGAAAGTGGCTGGAGCGGTAATTTTTGGATATCAAGTGAAAGACCCAGAGCGTTTTGGTGTTATTGAGTTTGATACTGAAATGAAGGTTAAGTCGCTTGAAGAAAAGCCATTAAAACCTAAATCAAATTTTTGCAGCAACTGGTTTGTATTTTTTTACAATAATTCTGTTGTAGAAAAATGCTAAAAAAAGTTCAACCAAGCGTACGTGGAGAGCTTGAGATTACAGATTTAAACAAGATGTATCTTTCTGATAAAAGTAAACTTTCAGTGGAGCTTTTAGGTCGAGGATTTGCTTGGCTTGATACTGGAACACATGAAAGTCTTTTTACAAGCCTCGCAATATATAGAAACTGTTCAACGTTTACAAAAATGTTCAGGTTGCTAATCTTGAAGAAATTGCTTTTTCGAAAAGGTTGGATTTCTAAAGAAGAGGTTGAAAAGCTTGCAAAACCATTATGTAAGAATGATTACGGTAAAATATTTACTACAAATCATTAACTCTTAGAATTATGTTAATCGCTCATTGATGTGGGCGATTTTTCTTTTTAAAATAGACAAAACTATTAAAAAAATAGTATTATATAATTATATGAAACGAGATAAACTTACGATTGTTCGAATGATTATGCTATTCTCTGATACGTTAGCTGTTGTGGGGTCATTTATGTTGGCTTATTTTGCGCGAACTCACCTCGACTCACGCGCGTACTATTTTGCACCAAATATCTGGAATTTTGTTTTTTTGGCGGTTTCACTATTGCCACTTTGGCTCGCAATTAATTATTTTTTTGGGCTTTATGAACGAGCGGTATTTTTTTATCGACCGAAAGAATATGGACGAGCTTTAATTGTTTCAGTGATTAGTATTATGGCGATGATTTCTTATGAATTTTTTACTGGTGATGAAGTTTTTCCAGTTCGAATAATTGCCGTATTTTTTGTTCCAATAAACTTTTTGATGATGATAATTGGTCGCGAAATTGTGCGTTTTATTCGCCGAGCTTTTGATTCGAAGTGGTTTTGGCCGTCAAAAAAAGTGTTAATAATTGGTTCAAATTTGCGTTCAACTGATTTGGCGCAATTTTTCCATGATAATATTGATTTTTGGTTATGACACAATCGGAATGGTAGCGAAAAAGTAATTTTTTTACCGATAAATTCTAGCGTTCGGCATTTTTCGAATTTTTAAAGAGGCGGTTTCGAAAACTAAACCTG
>BNJS01002027.1_pt1 | contig 12402 bp, 22 predicted proteins | sample 8540461 | NCBI WGS metagenome assembly BNJS01 (sample SAMD00202454, study PRJDB9452) | human saliva metagenome | isolation source: human saliva | place: Japan
TAACCGATAAAGGCGTGGCGCAAGTAAAGAAATCATTTAATGAACCATATGGATTTTGCTAAGCATAAAGATAAGCAAATCTGTATAGCCCAATTAAATAAATTGTAGAAACTTAATATTTTTCCCTAACAAAAATAAGCTGAAATCAATGCACTGCAAAGATTTCAGCTTATTTTTATTTATTGAACTGATGCGTTAATCAATTAATAGCTTCTCATTAGAATGGTCTGTAAAAAGATCCGTCAAATTCTATCATTTATTATTATCGATTAATAACTATATTGCAATAATGAAAGCGCTAGAACTGAAGGCGCATCTGATACCATTTAGCACCGCCATGATCAGACTCTGATTCACCTTCATTTACAAAACCAAACTTAGCATAATAAGGAATCTTTTCCTCCTTACAGGTTAGAATTACACCCTTACGTTTTTCCTCTCTGGCCAATTCTATGAAAGCCTCTATCAACTGGCCACCTACACCGCGATTGCGGTATTCTGGCATCGTATTTAAACCAAATATCATCTGCCATGCACCGTTAGGGTTATGCAAAGAAGCAACAGCAAACATCTCATCCGTTAAGATTTCATCATCCGTTACAAATCCATCGATAAAACCAATCGGTATATCACCGTCAAAGGCAATTAAAAACTGACCTGCATAATGGTCTAATCGTTCCTTAAAAGCCTCACGAGGCGCAGCTTCAGCGGGAGGGAAACAAGTTGCTTCTATATATGTCACTAAATCTAAATCAGCGATTGTCGCTTTGCGTATTAATATATCCATATCTTTCTCCATCGTATCTACATATCGGTTTTAGTATATACCGTTTATAAAACAAAGGCTACACATTCAATGAGTGATATGTAGCCTTATATTAATAATCTCACAAATTACTTTCCATATAGATTATCTAGCAATTATTTTTTTCGTATATTTAGGTACATTGCGATATTGCATTGGTAAGGAATTCTCTTTTACCTTAAATCCATGCTTCTCGTAAAATGGTGCATTCTTGCTATCGCCAATCATAACATTAATGTACAAATACGACTTGTAAGCGTCTTTCACCATTTCTAGTAAATGCCCTGCAATACCTCGGCCATGATAATCAGGATGCACTAGCACATAATTGATGAAGCATACCAGCTCACTGTCATCCATGACGCGGATAAGGCCCACCAAACGATCCCCATCCCAAGCACTAATCACACGAGAGGAATTCATGAGCGCCTTGTGTAATCGATCAGGATATTTACCTACCACCCAACGAACAGACAGGAATAAATCTGCTACTTGCTGGGATGTAAAATTTCGCTCCTCAGTATATGTAATCTCCATAAAAGCTCCTCCAATGAATCCCAAGATAGTTCTATCAATCGAGTTCCTTGCTCATATAGATAACATCGTCCATAGGGTTATGATAGTACGGTTTGCATTCAACAAAACCATGCTTCTTATACAAATGAATCGCTGCTTGCAACGGTTCAATTGTATCTAGCACCATTTCTTTATATCCAGAAGCCTTAGCATGGTCCATGATACTTTCAATCAGACGATCCCCGAGAGCATGACCACGCCCGTCGGGACGTACATAGAGGCGTTTCATTTCACAACGGGTATCGCTATGCTGATAATACGCCACCATGCCAAGCACAACATCATTATCATCAATAGCAACCAATAATTCACCATTTGGTGCCGTATATTTTTCTGCTATATCTGCTAATTCCTTATCTAAATTCTGAAAGGACAAATCGCGACCAAGCCACTGCGTATACTCAGTAATCAACTCTTTTACTTGATCTAAATACGGTTTACCATCAACAATTTTAATCATATAAACTCCAACGGATATAATACTCTACAATTATTTTCTCCCCTGTGGTTTATGTTGAAAGATTTCTTTTACAATCCCTTCTCCAACAATTGCACTACCTTCCATGATAAAGAACTCTGTACCCACTTGTAGTGGAGAATAATCTATATCTTCGTCTACTGGCAATGCATTGGCACGTATTGGTTGATCAAAGATAACATCTTCGCCATCAATAAAGTTTACTTCTAACTGCTGATCAGAGCCCTTTATAACAAGATGAGGGCAATACTTTCCATTATTTAAATTTGGTGGAGTTCCCCTCTTCTCGGTGAAGAAAGTAACTGTACAGCAAATAGTAAAATTTAAATCGCTCATTTCCGGCCTCATTCAACTACATATACCATATCACCTTTAAAGTACATATTCATTATACAGTGAACGGGATTCCCTTCGGTCCATAACCAACCTTGCAGCACAGCTCGTCCCCAGTTATAGGTCTCTGTAATAACCTCGAATTCACTTTCACCATATTCCTGCTGATACTGAGGCAACTCAATTCTTTTACCTGTGAAGGTATCTAAAATTGTACTATTAAAGACGAGAATTTCTAAATCATCCATATCGCACGTCTCAAACACAACTTGAGCCTTATGAGTTTGCTCAACACCATTCTCATAAGAGAAAATGTACTCAAAAGTAAAGATTAAACTATCGTCCACGTATTCTATTTTCTGTACCCTTGCATCGTGGAGAGAATACTTAAAATACCCTCCAAAAGATCTTGTAATTTTCATAGATTCTCAAATTTATAAATAAACTCTTTCGCCCGACATACAAATAACGCAATCCAGCCTTAACGAATAAAAAAACACATAACTGAACTCTTAATATTTCAAGCTATATGCTTTTTATTAACCACTAAATGATTTTTAAAGTCTTGACTCACCTGATTATATCTATAATATTTTTAATAATTAAACTCAAATGTTTATAAATAATCAATTGTATCCATAAAATTCAAAAAGTGATTCTTCTGTATTTATTCGATTATTGGTTAATATTTCTACTATATCTCTACCAGATATAATAATTACAGGATGACCATCCTCCAATAACTCTTTATATGCCTGTTCAGAAACATAAGATGTTGTAACAAAAAATCCCAAAGTCCCTATATTTCAATCTAGATATTAGTCTAGATAATAATTTTACCCCATTAGAATTATCTCTTTGATAGCATTTTGCCTCTAATGCACATCTTAATTTTATGGAGTTATTTTTGTGCCCCAATCGATACTCACCCTATTGCATCTATGCCTCCATCTCTAACAGCTCGCGTAATGTTAAAATTCAAAAAAATTATTATCCATTAAACCAACTAACTTGGCAGCAAAGTATTCAAATTTATAAGGATCATCTTTTGTAATATTCGTATATAAAATCTAGTTTTTAAGTTCTTTATTGGTTGAGGGTAATTGTTCATTTTTAGATCTATATTCTTTATTCTTTGGAGCCCGTAAAATAATATCTTCTGTTAAACCATATTTTTACATACTTAATCCAAGACTCAGGTGCAAAGCTAGAGTTTAAAGAATCTCCATTTATTAAGCATCTTAGCCATCTCGATTAATAGATTTTTGTATTTAAAAATTGTAAAAATGAGCCTCATAATTTATAAATCTTTCACCATTTGAAGTTCTCCAAATCGCTTTTAATGAATTATCCTTTCCTAAGTGATAATCTTCTGGAACAGCTAAGCCCAAAAATTTAACACTCCGATTACTTGATACTGTAGGATTCTTCATAAAAATAAAAACTGGTGGAATACTATTACGATTTTCCTCATTAAATATAGCTTCTAATATTAGATTACCCTTCTTAGAATCTCACTTTTATCCCCAGTACTTTTTATTATCACCATAATACTTAAACTTTCCAGTCTCTGCTTCTAATACATCAGGCTAAATCTATATCTTCATTTGAAGAGTACAAGACAATATATGCTTTATCTGTACTATTCAAAATATTTCTAAACCTAAATCCTCCAGCATTTTTGTACATTCATCAACTTAGTCAAGACATCATCTGATATATTACCAACCTCTCCCCCTCATAAATTTCATCTATTACAAGGTCTACTTCGGATTCATAATTCTTTAAATGAAATCATATATTCTCCACTTAACAGATTAAATTCTATAAACTAACAACATTGTCATTCTCTACTCTAAAAAAATCTAATATTGCTGATGCTATTTTTGAATGATAATATAGGTGGAACTGCATTACCAATTTGTCTAAACGCTGTAGTACGTGATGACTCAAAATAGAAACTATCAGGAAAACCTTGGATTCTTGCAGCCTCTCTTACACTAATAGATCGATTCTGTCTCAAGTCAGGATGAATATAATAGTGTCCATCTTTAGATATGTGGGCAACAATTGTATGACTTACCGAATCATAGTCTAAAAGCTTTATATCTATCTAGAAAGGAAGTTGTATTAGAGTGTGTCTGAAGCTCTATTGGTATATCATTATACCTTAAAAATTTTTCCCTCTTTTTTTAGCATTCAATACTAATTTATAGATTCTTAAATCATTTTTCGTTATGTGGTCTTGCAATATGCTGAGTTAAAACATCATCTTTACTCCGAATATATTTCTTAACAAACTTACTTTTTGTTATCATAACAATACTTCTTCGAGCTTTTCCCAGCTTTTTATGCTAGGTAGATCGTCAAATAACTCTTTTAAATTCGGACCAGATTCAGTATATTTATACAGACATTCAAAAAGATTTATTAAGTGTTAAATCTTTCCTATACCCCACTATAATTACACGTTCTCTTTTTGTGAAACACCAAAAATCTAAAGTATTAATTAACTTATAATCAATAGTATATCCAATAGAATCAAACTCACGAATTATTTTTATCGAGTAATAATTCTCCAGATAGATCCTTAAAAGAGAGCAAACCTTTCACATTTTCAAACACAAAAAAACTTAGGGTTTATATCTATTACAAAAATCTAAATAATATTTATATAAATAAATCCTAGTATCTGATATTTTTCTTTTTATTACTAGCCCTTCCAATAATAGAATATGCTTGACAAGGTGGTCCACTAATAATTCCATCTAAAGCTTCTGCTCCCAACCTATTATCTATAAAGTCAAATATTGATGATAAAGTAGATTCACTTATTTCTAGAGATAAAATATCACTTGTAATTTCGTTAGGCACTATAGAGTATAATTTCTCTTTTGAGCTCTTCCCCTGTATATATTCAAAAATATGGAGATAGGTTATTTATTTTTGAGATAATAATATATATTTCGTAATTCTAAAAAGCTAGCTGCCTTATCCATTTCTATATGACAAATGAATTTAAATTGGGTGTGATCCCTAAAGCCCTCTGTAAGACCTCCAGCACCAGAAAATACATCAATTATATTCAGCATAACCACACCTCCTCTCTTCATAGTTTTAATTACAAATGACTCAAAACACTTTCACAGTTAAATTCCGGTTGACCTTGTCTATGATAATACGAACTAAATCTTGAAATTATATCCCTTTTAAAGCTTTCGTTATTACCCCAACTTTAGTATATGTTTCATCCTTAATTTTTTTCCACTTTCATTATCATATTCAAGAGTAATAATAGCTCGAAAAATCTACAAATCCGCCAGAGAATTGACTTATTTTTGGTAAAAATGATATCGTAACGACTCAGAATCAGAATTTCTAAACCATTTAGATAAATCTTTCCTTCTTTTTTTAATTGCCTTATTAGATGTTTTATTTTTCTAAATTATTATAGGCATCTAATTTGTTTTTAAATGAGTGTACATCATCATACTTTTTAATTTTACATAATAAAACTTCATCTACTTTTTTTATTTGCTAAATCACATGAAAGGTGTTAATACTATATAGTGTTCAAAAAGAATTATCATCTATCATTTTTGAAAAATATCACATGTACACACTTGTTCAATAGGATTTGGAAACATATACATCTCTATTGGATCTACATCAAGATATTTATCTTCAAACATATATTTATTAGAAAACCAACTAGAAATATATCGTACTATTACTTTCTCCTGTTTATCCGAAGGTAATTGTGATATGTCTCCATCACCACCAACAAAAATAATTAGGCATTACCTTCCAAAACAACTCTTTTATATCCTCATTTATTTTTACCTCTAGATCCAAAAATTTTAAAAACTGAATTACTATATTTTTCGATTAGATCATTAATCACATTATATAAAACAACTTCTTTTTGGATAAACTTTGACTATATCCGTATCAATATCATCACTTATCTTCTCAGGGAAGCCAGTTATTACTACAATAGGAACAATTTCTTTTTCTATTATTTTTAGCAAAAATATTGCCTGAGATTTCTTCATCAGAGTCAACTGAATCATCCTCATTTTTTTAATTTTTAAATCTATTATTATTGCTCTAAAAACAATTTTGATATAATTCGGTCATAGCTTCCTCAGGCGTTTTTGACTACTTTTATATGTTATATTAGATTCCTTAGATTCACTTATTTCCTCTATAGCTTCTATAAATAATTTTTCCTGATTCAGATCATCATCAATCAATAAAAAGTCTATATTATTCATTTAGAAACTCCTATCTCCCTTCTGGAAACTAATTCTAAAGAATGCACCTACCTCAGAATCTACAACCTCTAAAATACCATTATTTCGTTGTATAGCCTCTCCAGCAATGGAAAGACCTAAGCCAGTCCCATTTTCTTCTAATACCATATTTTTCCTTGAATATCCTGGTATAAACAAAAAGATTATCAAGAATATCTTCTGTAGGAATACCAGGTCCATTATCATGAACTTCTATGGTTACATTATTAAAGTTACTATACAGTTTAATACTAATTATTTTTCATCGTACTTAGTATATTGTACCCAAAACATAGCATTATCTATGATATTGGTTAATGCCATATATAAATCTTCTTCTATTATATCTAGCATAATAGTTTGATCCATATCATATTCAACCTTAATGTTCTTAGCTTCAATTGTTGATTCAAATATACCTACTACTGAATAAACTTTTTCACTAACATTTACTTTTTCTTTTTCTTTCGCTTATTAGATGCTAATGGATCTAAGCGCCTAAAAATTCACTCATTTGCTTAGCCTCATAGTTTAGTTTATCTATATCATTAGCTAAGTCATTATATACTATAGAACTAATATTTTTCACTTTCAAATTTTTTAAAGCTTACGATTCATTTGTGGTAACTTATTTGTATACCAAGATAATGGTTTTCGTCCTTCATGCAACACAACACTTATTACATTACCTAATGTTGTATGTTTTTGATATATTGCTATAGTTTTCCTTTACCTCTAAAAATTCTTCTGTCTTCTCCTTCTCTAATATTTCTATTTCTTTACTAATTTCTTGATTTAAGAGTTTAATCTGTTCCTCAGTTTTATCAGGATATTTTTATATTCTTATATGCCTTCTCTACCGCTTTTTTTCCATTTTCTCATTAATATGAGTAAAATCAAAAAGCTTATCTATTGTGTAGTGACCCCCAAAAAGTTAGACTTTTTATTTCCGAGTAACCTAAACTGGTTGCTCGGAATTTTTTTATGCTGCAGTAGTAGCTAAACGATAGTCAACTGGACTTAGCCAGTTCAATTTTTTTCCTTAATTCGTTTAGTATTGTAATACATAATATAGTTTTTCAATCGCCATTTTTTTAACTCATCATAACTATGAAAGGTATTGTCATAATACATCTCTTGTTTTAAGATAGCAAAAAAAGTTTTTCCATTGGTGAATTGTCGAGACAATTACCTCTTCTAGACATACTTTGAAATATGTTATGCACTTTTTAAATTATGTTGATACGCTTTCATTTGGTAACCCCAACCACGGTCAGAATGAAATGTCCGTCGATACTTAGCATCAGCAGTCTTTTTCAATCGCCTGTTGTTGTGCTGAAAGTATAGACTCAGCCGATGGTGTAGGGACTTATACTAAAACTAATAATTTCAAGATTATATAAATCCATAAATGGATCTAAGTATAGTTTTCCAACTTTCAAAAGCACCGTTTGCATCTAGTTCATAATACTTAAATTCAGTTGTATCTGTAGTAATTTTTTTGATGTGGTTGACTGCAATAGAATCTACGCTTAATGCGATTAGGTGCAATCCGTCCTTTAACGCCTTTATATGAGTTATATTTTTCGGCTCTTACGGGAGAATGCTATTACTTGCAGATTGAACTTTTGCATAATTCGTTGCAATCGTTTCTTATTAATAACAATACCTCGTGATCGCAACAAAAGGTAACAATCTTCTATATCCATAGTTGGGATGGTCCTTACGAATATCTTCAATAGCTATTCGTATTTGTAGATCTGGATCTACTCGGTCAAAGCGCTGTTGCCAGTACATATATGTTGCTTTTGGAAAACGTAAGGCAGCAAGAATCTCAGTTAGTTTGAATTCTCTTCGGAGACTGCTAATGATTCTTGCTGTTCTTTCATTTTTCGAGCGTCCTCGAGGCGCAATCTCCTCAATTCTTTTAAATAGGCATTCTCTATTTGAGCGTAGCGTAATTGTTTTTTTCCAATTCTAAAAATACGAGCTTGCTCTGGTGTTAATTCTTTTTTCTTCTTTTGGTTACGTGATTTAGTATGTGTGGTAATCTTTGCTTTTTCATCTGTTCGACTCATGGTAGGTATTCGTCCTTTCGGTCGCTCGACAAAAGCATTGGTCCCATATTTCATAAAATCCGATTTCCAGCGAGCTATTAATGAAGGATTATTCAGCCCATATTGTAATGCAATTTGCCGATACGATAATTCACTAGTTAAGTATGACTCTACCACAGCTAGCTTAAATTCTGAAGTATATCTTGTATTATTTCGCTTTCGACACAAACCATCTTTACCAAATTCTTTAAATGCACTAATCCAACGACGAACTTGCGATGTAGTCTTTACACCATATTTCTTAGTTAAATACTCATATCCACCCTTCGCCGTTTAGATATGCGGTAACGACTTTTTAATTTAAATATAAGGCTATATTTTTGCCATAGAAAAAAACCGACCTCCTTAACGTTAAGATTTTTTGGTCTAACATTAAGGGGTCGGTTCATTGCACGATTTTTTCTTTTGTCTTTTTGTCTATAGTTAAATCGTTCTCTTTTGTAATAAATTAAGGCTTAAATCTGCAATTCTCTGTAATACAAAAATAATTTGCATTTTCATATAGACCATCTCTTGCACTCTTTTCTTTTAATCCTGATTGTTCTTCGGACTCTATACTAATCCTGCCATTAATTTGTTCCGAGCCAATAGACATACTAGGATTCTGAACCCTTTTAGAGTCTAAATTTAACCAATCAAACCCTTTATCCCCATATGGTCTTATTCTAAAATCATTTCTATATATACTTATACCAGATTGATCTATTAGTAAATTCTTTACATCTGTTTTTAGATAGTTTTGTATTTTTGATTCCCATTTATAAAATTCATGATTACTTCTATACCAAATGGATCTTTATCATAAACCCTATAATCAATATATAAATCACCACAAGATGCTAAATTTTCATTTACAATTTTATCATCTGCAAAAACTACCTTTGAATAATTTATCTTCTTTTGTATAAAAATTATAATATGCTAATTCATAACTAAAGTCTGAATTAATTTTTTTCCTATCAATCTATAATGCCAAGCATCATCAAATTCAAGTTGTGAAATCACTTTAGTTATATTTTTAGTACTATCAGGAAAGAAATTATCATAACAAACCACTATCTTAAAAATCCGCTATATTTGCTAGCAGTTTAGATAATTCTTTTTCAATTTTCAGTACATCAGATTCTGTAATCTTATCAGCAAGATTATTATTATATTCATTTTTTAATAGATAATCTAGTTCCACTATGCTCATTAGTACTACATGTAGTAATAGAGATGGGAATTTCACTTAGTTTTTTATCTGAAGTAAAGTCATTCCAGTCAAAAAACGCTGTTGTTTTGATATAATCCTTTATGGTAATGAGTTCTAATTTATTACCTAACAACGATACAGCATATCGACCAATACCTTTTCTTCCTTGATATACTCTTCCATTAGGACTCTCTTTCTTTTTTAACTTATAATCTGTTGAAGGTACCATCCACGCACCTGTAACCATATCAGGACTCATGCCATGTCCATCATCTTCAACAATAATATTTAATTCATCATTACTCTTTTTAAAGGTTATTTTTACATAAGTAGAGTCTGCATCATACGAATTTTTTACAAGTTCAACTAATGCTGCAGGTAAGTCTTTAATTAAGTCTTTACCAATTGACATAATAAGTCTACCAGTAGGCTCAAAATAACTTTTCATAACTATACCACTCCTAACAATCCGTTATTCATATAGTAAGACCTTAATATAACAATCTAATCAAGGCAATTTAGATGTATTTTTAAATATAAAATTTATTTTATCCCTACTACCTTATCTCCACGTCCTTCTAGATGAAGTTTAATCGCAGCCGCAATCTCATAAGCAAGGTTTACCGGAACAGCATTGCCAATCATTTTATATGCATTATTAGTATTAGTATAAATATATTTAAAATCATCAGAAACCCTTGAACTCTTGCTACTTCTCGAATTGTCATTCTTCGGTAAAGATGTTCTTTACCCTCAACGAACTGGTATAAGTTTTTATCAACTTTTATCATTTTAGGAGCTTGTGGATGTAATTGACACTGTCGTCCTGATGCTTGAACAGTATACGCTTGTTCATCCCAACTTTTCACTCGATTTCGACTCATAAAAATTGGTGAGAATGCCCCTGTAAAATACTCATTATTATTAATTGCATCAGGATTATGGCGATTTTTTTCTCCTGCTGGAACAGCAGTATATTGTAAATCCCAAATAATATCCCTTAAAGTTAATTTCTTATGATCATCAGCTGTAGAGCCTCTAGGAAATGTAAAATTAATATTCAAATCTTGCCTAAACCCAATATAAAATACACGTTTTCTTTCTTCAGCAACACCATAATCCTTAGCATTAACTAAAGTCATTGAAACTTGATATCCAGCGTCCTCAAAAAGTTTAAAAATATTTTTCACAGCTTCGTTATGTCTGTTAGCTAACATACCACTAACATTTTCAGCTAAGAAAAAAACTTAGGTTTGAATTCATTCAAAATACGAATATAATCAAAAAAATAACTGTCCTCTATCATCTTCAATCCCTCGAAGCGCACCAGCCTCAGACCACGATTGACATGGAGGTCCTCCAATAATCCCATCTACATCACCAGAAATATATGGTGCAATATCCTCTCGATTCACCTTTCGAATATCCCCTTCGACTAGATGGGTATTTGGGTGATTAACCTTAAAGGTTTCATATATTGTTGAATCAAATTCATTTGCCACAGGAACCTCAAATCCTGCTTGCTCAAAGCCTAAATCTAATCCACCACAACCACTAAAACAAGCTAATTACTTTCATGCTATCTATCCTTATATGGAAAAACCTAATCATCTTTGCCGCAATTAATGCCTTCGAATTATTTGGATCCTTAATTTCTATATCATTAATTGCTAACCCCTCTTTTTCCCGACTAATTCCTCTAATACTTCATGTTCAGGAAAAGATTCATATTTTACTTTATTAATTATTGCACAAAATTCAAACTCTTTTCCAGTATCTAAGGATGTTACATATTCAAATACTTTCCACGGATTTTGTAATATCCACATTCCTCGAACTCTTAATCTCGTAATACATAATGAATCAATCATATTTATTCGACCAAGCTCTTCCGTTTCTACAAATTCTAATCCAGGTGTATTTAAAATACCCTCTTTAATGTTTTGTTTTACGCCCTAAATACACTTCTTTTGAAGCAGCATAATCATCACCATAAACCATAAATATTGATTTTAATTGTTTATTTTTTACATGTCCAATAACATAAAGTAAATCCTTTACCCATTCGCCATCTTCTGCATTCCTACAATCTTGGGATATCATGGAACTGGTAGATTCTAATTTGCGTTTTGGGTAGGAACTATTTAATTGAATATCAGCTTTAGCACTTTCAATTTTCTTGACCTCAATTGCATCACTTCCCCTAAGCATTGCATCTGGTGGATTTGAATCATTACCTAAATATGAAAAAACTTTATCAATTTGTCTTTTTCGTCGGTCTTCATTAGTTTCATTAAATGTACCTGCATATAGATCTTTTACATATTCCTCTAGGCTACCTCCTTCAGAATTAGCGCGATGTCTTGAATTATAATAGTCTACAAGTTTTTAATTGTGGGCTATTTATTAAATTAATAATTGCCTGAATAGTATTAGACATTGTATTCTCCCCATATTATCTAAAAATAAACAGCATTTAATTTTTACTAGCAAAAAAATTCTGACCATAAACTAACTAGTTTAATTATACACTCTAATAAAATAAGGCTGAACTTTCGAATATTCAATAAGTTCAGCCTAAATTTATAACTTTTAAATTATTC
>BNJS01003118.1_pt1 | contig 12391 bp, 21 predicted proteins | sample 8540461 | NCBI WGS metagenome assembly BNJS01 (sample SAMD00202454, study PRJDB9452) | human saliva metagenome | isolation source: human saliva | place: Japan
AACGACGCTACCGCCAACCCCAAACAGCAATCAACACCCCCACAACCAGCGCATTGGGGCGCGTGGTGTTTCTCGGACTGGGGAGTTTTTCTTCCGGTGGTTTCTAGTGGTCGTGGAAACACTTCACTTACATATCATTGCCGTCCAAGCCTAACAGCTGCGCCATACGCTCAGCCGGAGTATCAAACCCCAACGTTTTACGCGGACGACTATTTAACTGCGCGGCCACAAACTCCAAATCCGCAGCTGTATGCACACCCACATCAGTGCCTTTAGGGAAATACTGCCGCAGGCAGCCCATTCGTATTCTCATTACTGCCCCGCTGCCACGGGGAACCCGGATCACAGAAATACACCGGACAGCCAGTAGCAACACTAAACCATCGGTGACCAGCCATCTCACTGCCCTGATCCCAGGTCACCGACCCGCGCACTTGCTCCGGCAGCCCACCAATGGCAGCAACCAACCCGTCACGCACCTGGAGGGCATCATGCCCATTCGGTAGGTGCAGCAACATCACATACCGTGTGCTGCGTTCCACCAGAGTACCGATAGCGGTTTTATTACCCGCCCCCCATAATCAAATCCCTCCCAATGCCCCGGAACAGCCCGGTCTTCCACGGTGGCGGGGCGATCAGAAATCATCACCATAGGGTCATGAAACCGCTGCCGACTTTGTTTGGGCCGGCGGGGTTTACGCACCGCACGCCCCTGTCGTAGACAGGCTTTAATGTGCTGTTTCAACTCGCCTTTCGCTTGAACAAACAGTGCCTGATAAATGGTTTTTAGTACACACCCACATAGTCTGGTCATCAGGGTGCAGCTTACGCAACCGCCCGGCAATAAAGCTCTGGTGACATCCGCTGTCCCAGCATCTGCCAGATTGCCTCGCCCAGTGCTGGGTTGGCGTCGATTTTGCGTTGCTTCGGGCGGAAGCGTTTTGAGCACTGACATCCGCTGTGCGTGCTGGGGCATATACAATCCAAAGTCATCGGCGTGGCGTGTGAGTTCCTTGCTGATAGTGCCGGGTGAGCGGCCCAATCGCCGGGCAATCGCCCGGATGCTGTGTCCTTGGTTTTTCATATCCGCAATGATTTCGCGTTCCTCAAATGGACAGAAACTTGGTGTGGATGCGTTGGTCGATCCGGTGTTGTGGGATGACCTGGACAGGTATTGAGGTTCGGCCGTCAACGTAGGGCATAAGCTGCATAAGTCTTTTATAAAGGAAGGCATCCGGCCCGTCGGGGATGAAGGGACGTGGGCCGTGGGAGGTTCTGGTGACTCCTCGGTCGAAGTCTCTGCCGCTGCTTTCGTGTAGGCCTAGGGCTGCGATGGCGTCTTTGCGGGACAAGGCGTTGATGCGTAGGCGGAGGTATGCGCAGCGTCGGGTGGTATGTGCTGCGGTGCGTCCGTGTTGGGGGCGTTGCCAGAGTCCCAGTTCCACCCCGATGTCGTAGACGGTGGCGACCCGGACGTGAGTGTGGCGGGCAATGTCCATGGGTTTCCAGCCTGCCTGCCAGCATTCGGCGACGTAGTCGCGCATGTGTTGGGGTGTGCGATGTCGTTGGAAGGGGAGATCATGGTTGTGGGCGGCGCGGTAGGCCAGGTAGTGGGGGATGCCGACAGTGTCTGCAGCTAGTTGTATCGTGGTCCCACCGCGTACCAGGTCGATGAACTGCTCGATCGGGTCACGATTCGGGTCATGGTGTTGGGGTTGGGAGGATCCCATCAGAGGAAAGCACCGCCTATCACTGATCAGGGGGTGTTTCCACAACCACTAAAACCAAGCACGGTATCGGTATCCGTCTATCGCTTGCCGGTGCCACTGCGGGCCGAGCTCGCCGCCGCCCCGAATGTGACAATAGGCGATCGCTACGCCACGAGCCAGGAGATCGTCAGTGAATGGATCGAAGGGGCCTTCGAGGGCTGATTCCGTAGGCTCCGTACATGTGGACAACCAGGGGTGCGTCTGTTCTCCTGGTGGGAGAAAAAGTGTGATCGGAATCATCGTACCGTCTTTGCTTTCAGCATCAAGACACAGGGTGGAGGCACGCCCAGTGGGCTCGAGGGAAAGTTTCTTTCCCACTTTTGCTGGCACCACCTGCGGTTGATGTACGGGCGATGATACGAGGAGCATCAATTGCTCTGTGGCCGAATCGAAGGCCGGGAGCATCGTGCCTGCGGGAGGTGCGGTCCATACCGCTTGCGGTCCGTGAAGAGGAGCCAGATGGCTTGCCGCCCGTTGACCCTTCCGGTGACAAGGAGCGTATCGCCTGATGGTTGGAGGTGTTCGGCGGAGAATCCGGGCGGAGTCTCGGCCAAGACGTGATCGTGGTTCTCATCCCAGACGAGTCCGTTCGGTTGATCGAGAACGAGTACTGTCTGCTTCCAGATGGCGACGTCCGCGTCGGAAACACGGTGTATCAACAGGGCGACAGGTCGGGATCGAACTATCTTTGCCGAAAAATGATCCAATGTCGAGTGTCGCCTGAACCGCGAGAGGCAAGGATTGCCGTATCGTCGGTGACGCTGCGAAGTTCGAGGCGGCGCGTGGAGTCCGGCTCGTCTGATAGTACTGTCGGCCGGGAGTTCCCCGGATGCCACCAGAGCAACTGGCTTGGTCTGAGGGAGCTGTCTCGGCGTATCCAGAGAATCCCGCTTCCGAAGGCACGCACACGAGGTGAGACGGGGGCTTCGTCATACACGAGCTCGACGCCTTTCGCGGCAGGGATGTAGATCCGCATGCGGAAGTACTCGTCACCATTGATGTCACCGATGACGGCGAGCAAGCTACGACCTGCTGCTAGAACCAGAGATTCTCGGGGACGGAGCGTGACCGTCTCGACGATCTCTGCACCAGTGGGAGTCTGAAGCCGAATGGATTGGACGCGCTCGTGCGACATCGGCGGTGGTTCCTGCGCTTGAGGCCCGAGTGTCTCAACGTGCGCAGGTGTTCGGCGAGATCGCGGATGTGTGGCTCGATGATGCCGACGGCAGTCCAACCCATTAGGACCCCTGCTCTCGCAGTTGTGAGCCTGGTCCATCACGGAGGGGCGCGATCGTCGGGATGGCCAGAATGATGAAGAGCAGGAGCCACGAGGCGAGTAATCCGATCAGCATGCTCGGCAGCGGCCACACCACGACGGACGCCCCGTCGAGAGCAGCCGCCGACACGAAGGCGCAGACCAGTCCGCCGGTGACCACGGGGACGACTGCCGTAACCGCGGCGGCCAGAGACATCGCGAAGCTTTCCGCCGCGATGAGGATGCGAACCTGTCCTGCGTGCATGCCAGCCGACTGGAGCAAGGCGATCTCCCGTCCGCGTCCGCGGGCCGACAGTGCGACCACGGCCGCGCTCGTGGCGAGCATCGACACAGCGACGACGGCAACGAGCATCCCACACATCGGTCAGGTTCGTCGGTGTCCAGGTTGAAGGATCTGGGTCATCGTGGCCACCGAGTTCACAGCGCACAACAGCAGACCGATCCCTCCCTAGGCCAGCAGCCAGTGGGGCGATCGTCGTGGTACTGGTTTGTGCCCGTGCTGCCGCGGCACGAGTGCCCAGTGCCGGCACCACCAATCCTGTGCTCGCGAAGAGTTTGTGAAGAAGCCAGAAGATGAACCCTGACGATCTCGGGACACAGGAGGTAGACGGCGATCGAGGCACTGCCACCGGCGTTGACTGCGAGGTTAAACATCGGACCGGGGCCGGTGGACCCGAGCTGGGTGGCGAAGCTCGAAGCCACGACGAGAGCGGCGGCAACTGCTAGGAAAAAGAACCCGCCGGTGACACGGAAGACTGTCGAGATTGTGCGTCGGCCCGGCTGGTGGAACGTGCGCAGAGCCACGCTGGGTTGGATACGGATGCCTGCCAGGCAGGGCATCAGCCCGCCGATCATCGCCGTGACGACACTGACGATAACGATCGCAACAGGGGCCCACGGAGCGATGGTGAATTCCGTTAGGTCAACGCTGTCAGCCACTTCCGTATTGAACGCCGGTATCACCCAAGAGCCCAGGAGAGTCGACGCGAGGGCACCGAGGATCGCACCGCAGAGACTCACGATGACCAGGACAAGTATCGCCGAGGAGGAACACTGCTCGTGGAGATGCCCCTGAGCAGGAGCCAGAGCGCGTGGGAGTGACGGGTGGCTTGGACGCTTGCGCGGCCGACTACGGTCAGGGCGACCCAGGAGACGAGGGCAATCACCGTGTAGATGGTGACCGAGAGGATCTGGAACTCGGCGAGGGGCACGTTGGCGCTGGCGACGGCGTGACGGAACTGCGGCGTGGTTGTCCAGACGAACTGATGGACGCAGAGGCCGATCATCGTCGCGATCACGGCGACGACCGCAATGGCGGGTACCCATTGCCGCCATTCGTCGGCGAACATTCTCATAACGTAGCGTTGCATGTGCTCACGCCCCGAGTCCAGACATAATGCCCAGCAGCTCTTGGCTGGTGGTGCGGCCGACGGTAGCAACGGTGCGTCCGTCGTGCATCACAATGACGGTGTCAGCGAAGGCTGCGGCCTCCAGATCGTGGGTGACCATGACGATCATCTGCCCCTCGTCTGCCATCCGCCTCAGCGTGTGAAGGACGATACCCGTGCTTTGGGAATCCAGCGCGCCTGTCGGTTCGTCGGCGAAGACGATGCCCGGGCGTCGCGCCAGAGCCCGACACAACGCGGTCCGTTGTTGTTCGCCGCCGGAGAGGGTCCGTGCTGGCGCACGGCGTCGATGACCGAGACCGAACGACTCGATCAGCTGGGCGACCGTGCCTCGGGGCACCTTCGCCCGATCAAGTTGGAAGGGAAGCGTGATGTTCTCCTCGACGGTTAGGAAGGGAACGAGATTGTACTGCTGGAAGACGAATCCGATCTCGGTTCGGAGCATGCTCGCGCGTCGACTCGCCGATTGGCGGTAGATGTCCTGCCCGTTAATGGTGACCGTCCCCGACGTTGGTTCATCGAGACCGCTGAGGCACATGAGCAACGACGACTTTCCAGAGCCGGAGTGTCCCACCACTGCCGTCAGGCCCGCCACCGTGTAGCTCGAGGTTGCATCCGTGCAGGGATGTCGGTCGTCGTAGGCCTGATTTGACGACCCGTCGTAGGGTCTGTGGCGCTGAGTATCGTGGTCAAGGCAGCTTCCTTCTTGAAGTGAGGCGGACATGGGGCGGTAGCTGCGGTTCTGATTGTGTACGCAATCAGAACCGCAGCCACCAGTTGTGAGGGGGTCTCAGCAGTTGCCCCACGTGATTGAGCTGGGCCAGCCCGGGCACGGCGGGTTGACGCTGAAGGTGCTCACGCGCGCGGCATCGTATGCGTCGACCTCGCCTTCAATAGTCTGGAACTCAAGGATGCGGTTCATCATTCACCTCCTTTCACCGCGGATATCACCCGTTCTCAGGTTCCGAACGGGAGGCTTGGGCTGTCGTCGAGGATCTCGTTCAGGGCCGCGAGCACGCCGCTGGCCCCGGTGAGATAGTCCGACGACAGGCGAAGATTTTGGTTACCTCGGAAGAACACGCCCGTGTCATCTGCGACGGCATGAAGGCGCAAGGACTGCAGATGTGAGGTGATGACCTCGTCGAGTACGGGGCTCGGTCGATGCTGCACTCGCCGGTTGAGGTAAATCAGGAAACCGGCGAGTCCGTGGGCCAGTGATACTTGGCCGCACTGGTAGTACGTGGCTGCTGCGTCGATCTTCGCCAAGGGCGCGGAGAACACTTGTGTGTCCGTGACGCGCTGCAGTTCGAGGATCGCCAGTCCGACACCAAGGGAGCCGATGCCGAGATACGGCAGGGTTCGCCAGCCCTCGTCGAATTCCAAGGTGGCATTCTTCGTCGTCGTGCATCGCGCGAGATCTGCCTCGATCGCTCGCGTGGCAAGGGAGACAAATCGACCTTTCCCTGTCTGCTCATGGAACTTGGCGAAGAGGATCGCGGCGGCACACCAGCCGTTGAGCAGGCCCACGGTTTCTCCCTGGACGCCGTTCTCGAGGAGCCTCTCCAGGTGATGTGCCGCCATGAGCGGATCATCACCTGACTCAAGGTGGTACAAGCCAACACCGGCCCAGCCTGACCAGAGAGTCGGATCGGTCGGCTCCGGCCCGGATGTCGACTCCAGGGCGGTCAGTGTTTGATGGAGACCAGCATCGCGGGCGGCATGCGCCAGGCCTTCCCGGCCCCGCAAGCCTCGTGAGTGAATGTCACCAGTACGGGCGGCCAGCCACGCATCTGCGGTATGACGGTCGATCCCGGCCGGTGAGCGGCGCAGTTGGTCGATGATTCCTGCGGCACCGTACGAGTATCCTGCTTGATGCTCTGCCCCGTCGGAAGCGAACAGGGCGATGTCTCCGGGGGCGAGCGGGCCATCGCCCCAGTCCATCAGGCTTAGGAGACCGCGTGTGATCTCCTCGCGTAGTCTGGCATCGGAGAGGGCTTCGATGCCGCGGACTCGGTCATCGACCTCATCACTCCGAGGAGCAGGCAACACATCGACCGTGACTCTGCGGATCGAGGTACGTACCGACTCGGGTGTGGCAAGCGAATGGGCGCTGGTGTTGAGCAGCTGCCCGATCTTCCACACATTGCCCTGATCGGCAATCGTGGCCTGGGGATAAATCAGGTCTAATTCTAGCATTCCCATCGACCACCGATCGGCCGCAGCGCCGGTCAGTCCGAAGAAGGGCTCGTAGCCCGGAGCGCCCTGCTGGCAGCGCCAGTCGGGGTCCATGCGGTGTGCGAACTCGAAATCGATGAAACAGGGGGTGGTCCCGTCTCGCATGATGACGTTCTTGGGATGAATGTCTCCAGGAGCCATCCCGCATCATGTACGGCGGCCAAAGCCTCGTCCAGGCATTCGACAGTCGAGGAGAGCCAGGCCACGTAGGCGTCGTCGTGGAGATCCCAGGGAGCCGGTCGCAGCACCGGTGTGCGCGTCATCCATTCGCGCTTTAGATCCTGACCCTGGACGTGCTCCATGACAAGGAATCGGTGTTCCCAAGCCGTAAACGACCCGTAGTAGGCCGGAACGCAGTCGAGACCTTCCAACCCTTGCAGCACATTGGCTTCATGGTTGAGCCTGGTCACTGCGTCGGTTCCGTCAAGGTCCAAGCCCGCATGGGGGCGTGCTTCCTTTAACACGACGCGTGTGCCCGTTGGCACGTACTCATTGGTCGTGGCCTCGGCGAGGTACACACCGCCGCCGTTGGAGAAGTGAAGTGCAGAGCGCATCGTGAAGGGGAAATCGACATCCTCGTCATCGGTAGCAGCAGCCACTGTCTCCGGCAGTGTCGCCCAGACCGGAGGCGTGTACGTGGGCCGACGAGGGTCTTCGACCTCGTTGCCCTCAGTGTCGATCAACGTTGAGACGAAGGCTGCCCCATCGGAAGGTGGGACGAAGGCACCGTATCGGAAATAGACAGGCCCCGATCTCCATCGCTTGTCCGAGAGGACATATGGTCCTTCATCTCCAGCGAGGAGACCGTCAAGCCCATCGAGGGCCGATGCGAACTCCTCGTCCGAACTGGGGTAGACAGTGATGAACTTTCCGGCCGCAGACCGGTCCGCATACTTACTGTTCTGGTTCAGTAGGTCGCGGGCGGAGGCCAGATGTTTGAACGCCAAACCGGCGCGGAAACAAAACCGTGCCGTGGTCGAGAGTACGGTCTCCGCGTTCTCGGATGTCGCCGAGACGTGAATCTTCCACCCCTGCCGAGGGAATGACCATTCATTCGGAATCCAGTTGATCCACGGGTGCGTGGTCTTCGAACTCCACCCGGCACCCGCATCGGTGGAAACATCGAAGACAGCACCGGTCTCATCAACAACCGCAGGAGCGTAGAACGGGTTTCCCGGCTGACAGTATCGCAAGTACTGAATATCGAGTGGCATCCTTGCTCCCCACTTCATCGGACTCCGGCGGTTGGTATGCCGCCGACTCTATACTCGTGCGCGAGGCCAGCACCTCCACCCACAGTCACGACATAGACATGACCACGGTCACGGGGTGCTTGGCGGCCAGCGAGGCTAGGCTTGACCGTATGGGGTCATTCTACGTGAGTGTCGAGCGCACGCTGGTGGTCCTCCAAGCAGTCGCTCTCTGTTGCCTGTTTACCGCGGCAGTTCTGCGTACCGTCGACGCGGTGCAAACAGGAGATGGGGTCCCCGTCGCCATCACATGGCTGGCTCTCGTTCCGATCATCACCGCCCTCTGGGCCCTACGCCCGTGCATCGTCCGTGCCGGTCACGGTGTCGAGTGGACGATGCTTGCCGTTCTCCTGGCAACACCAATCGCGGTCTTCGGCACCCTGAACTTCACCATCCCGGTCCTGCTTCTGATAGTCGCGTTCGCAGTCGTTGACGTTTCTCTCAGGGCGGGGGTCCATGCAACTGTATGGATTTCGTGCGTAGGTTTCGCCCTGCATGTATTCGGCAACCTGACGTCGTGGGACGCGTTTCCCCGCAGGTGTGACTCAAGGACTAATCAATGTCGTCCCCGTCGCCGTGCTTTTGTGTTTTGGGATCGCCCTTGGTCTTTCGCTTCGCAGTTTCGAGAAGCGCCGACACGATGATCAGAAGGTGATCAGTCGCCTGCGACATGCTACGGAAATGGAAAAGGAACTCCTGCTTTCAGACGAACGTGCCCGGAGCGCGAGGGAACTCCACGACGGGCTCGGTCACCGACTCACGCTTGTCTCGATGAGTCTCGAACTGGCTGAAAGGATGCGTGGGATCGATGTTGACCAGGCATGGGAAGAGATCCGCACCGCCAAGGACACCACCAGTGATGCTCTCGCCGAGATGCGGATGTGGGTACGAGCCTTGAGTCCGGTGCGAGACGCGGGAGCCCGCGGACTTGCCGCACTTGAGCTCATCGTCGAATCGTTCCGGGGCACCGGTCTGACCGTGAACGTTTCTGGCGATGAAGCATCAGACCGCGAACTCGCCAGTGACGATGAGGTTGCGCTGCTGATCTACCGCACGGTCCAAGAAGGGCTGACCAACGCCTTGCGTCATAGCCGCGCCCGGACAGTGCGCATCTTCCTCGCAGTAAAGGAGCAGCGGATGGAGTTGGCCGTCATCAACGACTTCGGACGGGCCGCGGCCGCCGAGCCACCGGAGTTAATACCCGACTTCGGATTCGGGTTGCGAGGAATCTCCGACCGTGCCGCAGAGCGCGGCGGGTCCATGCACGCCCGCCGCGTCGACGGTGAGTTCCACCTCGACGTCGTTGTGCCGCTCGGCGGTTCTGGAGGCACCAATCGAGAGGAGACAACGTGACCGATCTGGAATCGATACGCGTGCTGCTGGTCGAAGACCAGCAGCTTATACGTCGAGGCCTGACCATGCTCCTCGCCACCGTGGGTGGGATCGAGATTGTGGCCCAGGCTTCGGATGGGGAAACGGCGCTTGCGGCCCTCGCCGATGAAGACGTCGATGTGGTCCTCACAGACGCACGCATGCCCGGCATGGACGGCGTGGAACTTACATTCCAGTGCGCCACCCTCTACCCCAGTCTGCCAGTCCTGATTCTGACCACTTTCGACGATGACGCACTCGTGCAGTCCGCACTCGCTGCTGGCGCGTCGGGTTTCTTGCTCAAAGATACATCTGTCGAGGTGCTCACTGCAGCAGTGCATGCGGTTCTTGACGGCGGGATGGTGATCGATCCCCGCGTTGCGAAGGCAGCGATGCGCACTAAGGACGCCCGAAAAGAGTCTCTGGCGATACTCACCCGCAGCGAACGCGTAGTGGCCGAACTTGTCGCACGAGGACTGACGAACACCGAGATCGCAGAAACACTTGTGCTCGCCGAAGGCACCGTCAAAAACCATGTCTCAGCACTCCTGCGGAAACTCGACGCGAGAGACCGCACAGCGTTGGCACTGACGTTGTATAAAGCTCTAGGCGACTGACTCACCACTGGTAGTCCTTCCCAGTTGGGGCTTTTGGTCAGGCGCCACGACACGCACAAGGGGCACTCGTAGATGCGGCACATCCTCCGCGACGGGCGAGAGCAACTCACCTCGCGCCAGCACAACCGTCTGGCCAGAGCTTTTGCTGCTCAACCCCGATCATGTCGCGGTCGAGGTCGCCTACCAGTGCGCCCAGAATCTCAGAGACGTAGTTCCACCAGACCACCGTTACCTTGTTGGTGGTCCCTGGTGGTAGGTGCCGGGGGCTGGGCCAGCTGCTGTGGGCGCGGGTGTCTTGCCTGTCCGCAGATGATCCGGGGGGAAAGTCACCTGCGGCAGTCGGGCGCTGGTGACCGCTGATAAGGGGAACGATCCACCGCAAAACGGTAGAGGTCTTTCGCAGGCGTGGGTGCAGGGGCCGGCGCGGCCAGGACCATGCCCCACACCCTGCGTGCCGTAAAGCACCTCCGGACGAGGACGCCGCGACGCTGAGCATGCTGGCTGGTTTCGACCTGGACCTGGCCCGCCAGGTCAGCCAGACCGAGGGCCGCATCCGGTGCCAGTGACTCAGCCCAGACCCCACCACGTCCTGGGGCCGTGGTCGGGCGCACGACACCATCCTGGAGGCCCGTCGCCGCCTAGCCCACCCCAGCCGACCTGAAACGCGCGGGCAAGACAAGGACTGATGCCAAGCTCAAAGCCCGAGGGTGCAGACGCCACACCACCTGGGCCGCCCAGATCGTCTCGGCCCTGGAGCATCGAGACCGTGGTGGTCGCCGGCACCGACGCCGCACGCAGTGGTGCTGCCCCGCCCTAGCCGGGCAGGCTCATCGCCCCACGCGCCCAGCGGACCGATGTCGCCACCCGGGCTGGTGGCCCCACCCTCATGTGCCAGGTCCTGACCACACGTGCCTGGAATCAGGGGTCCCGGCCGCCGCCGTCCTTGCTGGCCCAGACCCTGGACAAGGACCTCCAGGCACCGGAGCTCACCTGGCCTCTTACGCCGGGCTCGCTCCCGTCACACGCCGCTCCGGCTCATCGATCCGCGGCGAGGTGCATCTCCCACGGCGGCAACAAGAGGCTCAAGCGCGCCACGTTCCCTCCACCTTCGCCTCACACTACGCTCCGACCCCGTCTCCCAGGCCTACTACCAGCGCAAAGCGCAACCCAGGCAAACCGCCTTGGGCCAGGCCGTCTGGGGCGCGTGGTGTTTCTCGGACTGGGGGAGTTTTTCTTCCCTTGAGTCGATAGGATAGATCCCATGCAGCAGCGAGAATACTCAGAGGGTTCAAGGCCCAGGTCGTGCGTGAAGTCATTGAGAAGGAACGCACCATCTCCTCGGTTGCCTCTTCGTATGATCTTGTCCCCCAGACGGTAGGTAACTGGGTTGCAAAGGTACAGGGAAAGAGCATGCCACCGATCAGGACCGCAAGGAAAGCCTCCGAGTCGGCCGAGATAGCAAAACTGAGGCGGAAGTCCGTGAGCTGCGTCAGGAGAAGGGTTCCTGAGCAGCCGCCTGGCTTGCCAAGGAACGACCAGTGACAGAGCGCTACGAGCTGATCAACCCGCGAAGAAGGCCATTATCCCATCTCCTTGATGTGCCGATGGTCAGGCGTGTCGAAGTCCGGCTACTACTCTGGCGCAACCGATCCCAGTCTCAGACGGCCATCAGGAGGAAGGAGCTGGCCATCGCCAGATCAAGGACGTTTTGAGCACTCCGATGGCACCTACGGGTATCGGAGGATTCAGGTGGTTTTGGGGCGGCGTGGTGTGCGGGCTGACGGCTCCACGATTCGGTCCATCATGCGTGACCTGGGGCTGCAGGCTGCGCAGCCACGGGCAGAGACCGCGCCATCGTGACCGCGATGACCTGGACGACAGGCCGGACCTGCTCGAGGCGGGACTTCACCTCTGACGAACCTGGACGTAAGTGGTGCGAGGACATTACCTACGTCAGGACGTGGGCTGGGTTTATCTATCTTGCGACCGTTCTGGACTGCTGCACCAAGAAGGTCGTGGGTTATGCGATGGCCGACCATATGCACACGTCCCTGGTGTGCCAGGCCATTGAAATGGCGGTACGTAGGTGCCCGATTGAGAGGGTGTGACGACCTTTCACTCGGACAGGGAAGCTCAGTACACGTCTCAGAGGGTTTCCTGGACCATCTCAGGGCTTACGGAATTCGCCCCTCGGTGGGACGTACGGGGGTGTGTTGGGACAATGCGTGGGCAGAGTCATTCAACGCCACGCTCAAGAATGAGAGAGTTCATCGGATGGGTGTAGCCAACCAAGGACAAGGCGATCAAGGATATTGCGTCATGGATCGAGCTGACATACAATCATGTGCGCCTTCACTCATCCCTAAAATACCGCACCCCGAACGAGGTCGAACGCGAGGTCCTGGACTTAACTGAGGCAATCTGAAATACAAAACAAGCACTGTCCGAAAAACACCCAACAGTCCAC
>BNJS01000394.1_pt1 | contig 12359 bp, 21 predicted proteins | sample 8540461 | NCBI WGS metagenome assembly BNJS01 (sample SAMD00202454, study PRJDB9452) | human saliva metagenome | isolation source: human saliva | place: Japan
GATTTATGTGTTGAATGACGGACGACTTGTTGAAAAGACACAAGCATAAATCTAACAAGTGAACTGTTATTGATACGGTTCACTTTTTTTAAAATTTGGACTAACAAGCCCCACTTTTCTATATAGCTGATTTTTTGGAAATGTGGTATAATTTTCTCTATGGAAAAGATTATCATTACAGCAACTGCTGAAAGTATTGAACAAGTAAAACAGCTACTTGAAGCTGGTGTCGACCGCATTTATGCCGGTGAGAAAGATTTTGGTCTTCGTTTGCCAACTACCTTTAGTCATGAAGAATTGCGTGAAATCGCAAAAATCGTTCATGATGCCGGTAAGGAATTAATCGTTGCGGTCAATGCTCTTATGCACCAAGACATGATGGACCGTATCAAGCCATTCTTGGACTTTTTAGAAGAAATCAAAACGGACTATATCACAGTTGGGGACGCAGGCGTCTTTTATGTGGTTAACCGTGATAACTATTCTTTCAAAACGATTTATGATGCCTCAACCATGGTCACCAGCAGTCGTCAGATTAACTTCTGGGGACAAAAAGCAGGAGCGTCAGAAGCAGTTTTGGCGCGTGAAATCCCATCTGCAGAACTTTTCAAAATGCCTGAAATTTTAGAAATTCCTGCTGAGGTCTTGGTATACGGTGCTAGTGTTATCCACCATTCGAAGCGTCCACTCTTGCAAAACTACTATAATTTCACACAGATTGATGATGAAAAATCTCGTCAACGTGACTTGTTCTTGGCTGAGCCAAGTGACCCAGAGAGCCATTATTCTATTTTTGAAGACAATCATGGGACTCATATCTTTGCTAATAATGATCTTGATTTGATGACCAAGTTAACAGAATTAGTTGAGCATGGATTTACCCACTGGAAACTGGAAGGTCTCTACACTCCAGGCCAAAATTTTGTAGAAATTGCAAAACTCTTTATCCAAGCGCGCAATTTGATTCAAGAAGGTAACTTACACATGACCAAGCCTTCTTGCTTGATGAAGAAGTTCGCAAACTCCATCCTAAAAATCGTTTCTTGGATACTGGATTTTACGACTATGACCCTGATATGGTTAAGTAAACATCACAAAACCCGACATAAATTGTTCGGGTTTTTCTAGTGTAAGGATGAATTTGAAGCGTATTCATGCTATAATAGAAGTAGCTCTATTTGGAGGTGTATAAGTGGAAAATCTGAAAAAAATGGCAGGGATTAAAGCTGCTAGGAGTTCGTTAAAGATGGTATGGTTGTCGGGCTTGGAACAGGCTCAACTGCCTACTATTTCGTAGAAGAAATAGGTCGTCGTATCAAGGAAGAGGACTTACAGATTACAGCTGTAACGACTTCTAGTGTGACCAGCAAGCAGGCAGAAGGACTCAATATTCCTCTTAAGTCTATTGATCAAGTGGACTTTGTAGACCTGACAGTTGATGGTGCAGATGAAGTAGACAGTCAGTTTAACGGCATCAAAGGCGGTGGTGGGGCCCTTCTCATGGAAAAGGTTGTCGCAACTCCATCTAAAGAATATATCTGGGTAGTTGATGAAAGTAAGCTAGTAGAGAAACTTGGTGCCTTTAAATTACCAGTAGAGGTTGTTCAATATGGTGCCGAACAGGTCTTCCGTCGATTTGAACGAGCTGGCTATAAACCGAGCTTTCGTGAAAAGGATGGTCAACGTTTTGTGACGGATATGCAAAACTTTATCATCGACCTTGCCTTGGAAGTAATTGAAGACCCAATTGCTCTTGGACAAGAATTGGATCATGTCGTTGGTGTTGTCGAGCATGGCTTGTTTAACCAAATGGTGGATAAGGTCATCGTTGCTGGACAAAAGGGCGTTCAGATTTTAACTTCAACAAAAGCGAAATAATCAAAATAATAAGGAGACATACTATGCCAAAATTTAATCGTATTCACTTGGTGGTATTAGATTCTGTAGGAATCGGTGCAGCACCAGATGCTCATAACTTTGTCAACGCTGGTGTTCCTGATGGTGCATCGGACACGCTTGGACATATTTCAAAAGCAGTAGGTTTGAATGTTCCAAATATGGCAAAACTTGGTCTTGGGAACATTCCTCGCGAAACACCATTAAAGACAGTTCCAGCTGAGAGCAATCCAACAGGTTATGCGACTAAGCTTGAAGAGGTATCTCTAGGTAAAGATACCATGACTGGTCACTGGGAAATCATGGGACTTAATATCACTAAACCTTTCGATACTTTCTGGAATGGATTCCCAGAGGAAATCCTTACTAAAATCGAAGAATTTTCAGGACGTAAGGTTATTCGTGAAGCCAACAAACCTTACTCAGGAACAGCTGTCATCGATGACTTTGGACCACGCCAAATGGAAACTGGCGAATTGATTATCTATACATCAGCTGACCCAGTTCTTCAAATCGCAGCTCACGAAGATATCATTCCTTTGGATGAACTCTACCGTATCTGTAGAGTACGCTCGTTCTATCACATTGGAACGTCCAGCTCTTCTGGGACGTATTATTGCTCGTCCTTATGTTGGTGAGCCTGGAAACTTCACTCGTACGGCTAACCGTCGTGACTTGGCTGTATCTCCATTTGCCCCAACTGTTTTGGACAAATTGAATGAGGCAGGTATTGATACATATGCAGTTGGTAAGATTAACGATATCTTCAACGGTGCTGGTATCAACCACGATATGGGCCATAACAAATCAAATAGCCACGGTATAGATACCTTGATTAAGACCATGGGACTTCCTGAGTTCCAAGAAGGCTTCTCATTTACCAACTTGGTAGACTTTGATGCTCTTTACGGACACCGTCGCAATGCTCACGGCTATCGTGATTGTTTGCATGAGTTTGATGAGCGCTTGCCAGAAATCATGGTAGCAATGAGAAGACGATCTTCTTTTGATTACTGCTGACCACGGGAAAATGACCCAACCCTATGCTGGTACAGACCATACTCGTGAATATATTCCACTTTTGGCATACAGTCCATCCTTTAAAGGCAATGGATTAATTCCAGTTGGACACTTCGCCGACATCTCAGCAACGATTGCGGATAACTTTGGCGTTGAAAATGCCATGATTGGTGAAAGTTTCTTAGATAAATTAGTTTAAGATGATTCGCTACGCTCTACTTGTTAGAGGAATTAATGTCGGTGGAAAGAACAAGGTGGTCATGGCTCAATTGCGTCAAGAATTGACGGAGTTGGGATTAGAAAATGTAGCAACCTACATCAATAGTGGCAATATTTTCTTTAATAGCATTGTGCCTAGAACTAAATTAATAGAGAATTTACAGGCTTTCTTTGAAAGACGTTATCCATTTATTCAGAGTTTTTCCTTGCTGAGTCTTGAAGACTATGAAGAGGAGCTTAGAAATCTTCCTGATTGGTGGAATCATGAGATGGCTCGAAAGGATGTGCTCTTTTACAATGAGGGCTTGGATGTGGATCAAGTCATCGAGAAAGTGAACAGTTTGGAACTGGTCGATGAAGTGCTTCATTTTTGGAAATTAGGGATCTTCTGGGGTAAATTGTCAGAAGCTAGCTACTCTAAAACAGCCTATCACAAGCACTTGCTTAAGATGCCTTTCTATCGCAATATTACCATTCGTAACGCTAATACCTTTGACAAAATTGGTCAATTTTTAAAACATAAAGAAGGAGATACCTAATGACACTTTTAAATAAAATCAATGAAACAGCAGCATTTTTGAAGGGCAAAGGAATCGAAACCCCTGAGTTTGGCCTGATCCTTGGTTCAGGTCTTGGAGAATTGGCTGAAGAAATCGAAAATGCAGTCGTTGTAGACTACTCTGACATTCCAAACTGGGGTCAATCCACAGTAGTCGGACATGCTGGTAAATTGGTTTATGGTGAGCTTGCAGGACGTAAAGTCTTGGCTCTTCAAGGTCGTTTCCATTTCTACGAGGAAATCCATTGGAAGTGGTGACTTTCCCAGTTCGTGTCATGAAAGTTTTGGGCTGCGAAGGTGTAATTGTAACCAATGCTGCTGGTGGTATCGGCTTCGGTCCTGGTACCTTGATGGCTATTACTGACCACATCAACATGACTGGTCAAAACCCATTGATCGGTGAAAACTTGGATGACTTTGGTCCACGTTTCCCTGATATGTCGAAAGCTTACACTCCAGAATATCGTGCTACTGCCCATGAAGTGGCTAAAAAACTCGGTATCAAGCTTGATGAAGGTGTCTATATCGGTGTGACAGGTCCAACTTATGAAACTCCAGCTGAAATCCGTGCATATAAGACTCTTGGTGCAGATGCTGTCGGTATGTCAACTGTTCCTGAAGTTATTGTGGCAGCCCACTCAGGCTTGAAAGTTCTAGGAATTTCATGTATCACTAACCATGCTGCAGGATTCCAAGAAGAGCTCAACCACGAAGAAGTAGTGGAAGTGACTGAGCGCGTCAAAGGAGACTTCAAAGGATTGCTGAAAGCGATTCTTGCAGAATTGTAATCATGGTACATGAGTTGAGGAGTAGTCTTCAGAAGATCCCATATAACCTCAAATTAGTTCTAGCGGTCATCATGCTAGGGCTAGTTTCAGGTATATTCGGAATTTTGCTCCATTATCTTTAGAGCTGGTTGAAGGGATTGCTTTTGGTCAGACAGAGCATACCACTGGATTCTTGACAGATGGTGTTGCCTCATCACGAATAGGCTTCAGTTTAATCATCGTGGGTGTCAGTTCTGCCTTGGTCTGGTATTTCTTGCAAAGAAAAGCAAAGATTTTTTCCATCAAAGCGCAGATGAAAGATGAAACATCACAATACAAACTTCATTTTTTAAAACAGCTAGTTCATTCAATTTGGCAGATTGTTGCAGTTGGAGGAGGAGCGCCTATCGGTAAGGAAGCTGCGCCGCGGGAGATTGGAGCTTTATTTGCAAGACCTATTGCCAATATTTTTTCTCTATCCGTGAAGGACCAAATCTTTCTCATTGGCTGTGGAGCTGGTGCGGGTTTAGCGGCTGTCTATCAGGTTCCATTAACGAGTGTGTTTTTCGTTTTTGAAACCTTGGGAATTGCTTTATCTGTCAAACGTTTTTTCTTGGTCGGTCTGACTACATATGTATCAGCCTTTATAGCAGGCTTTGTTGTTTCAGATCATGCTCTCTACCAGATTCCAGCCATGACTTGGCCACTAGGTGATATGTGGCTTGCTCCCCTATTAGTTCTTTTTCTGACTCCACTCGCTTGGCTTTTTAGTCGCTTCAACAAACAAGTTTCTTCAAAGAGGATAAAGGACAAGCGGATACTCTATACTCTGCCTGTAACATTCCTTTTCCTTGTTGGATTGGCTAGCCATTTCCTCATCTACTTGGTAATGGGCGTATGATGGCTCAGGAGATTTTAAACGGCAGTAATGCAAAGACGGTAATCCTCTTGTTTGTCTTAAAAGCCGTGGTCGTTTTAATCACCCCTTTGGGCAGGTGCCTCATGGCGGTACCTTGACCCCTGTCTTTTTGCCTTTGGGGATGGCAGAGCTGCACTCTGACCATGATTTTTAGGTAGTGGCAACCAGCCAGCAGTCTTGCTATTAGGTTCAGTTTGCTTTTTAGCAGTGACCTTGAAGGCTCCCTTGTCTGCAACTGGATTGGTAATGGGTTTCACTGGTCAATCATTAGAAGCTATACCTTTTCTTTTGGTGACTGCTTACTTGGCATTTGGTTTTGCTAAAATGTTGGACCGAATCCCTTGGGAGAAATACTTACGACCAAAGACAAGGATAATAGAAAATTAATAAGAATACTCTAGTTTTTCTAATCCAAAAATATTTTTAAAATTTATAATCAATATCATTTAATAAAGAAAGGTAGAGCGTGTGTTCTAATTTGAACACGAGCGGAAAGCTCGGAAAATAGATAATCTGACTGAGAAATTAGGATTTCTCGTCAGATTCCTAATTTTCAGTCGCTTTCTGGTCGCTCTTTGTATCATAAACTATGTCTATCCATATTGCTGCTAAGCAGGGTGAAATTGCTGATAAGATTCTTCTTCCTGGGGATCCTCTTCGTGCGAAATTTATCGCTGAGAATTTTCTTGAAGATGCTGTTTGCTTTAACGAAGTGCGTAACATGTTTGGCTACACTGGAACTTACAAAGGTCACCGTGTATCTGTTATGGGAACAGGAATGGGGATGCCATCCATCTCTATTTATGCGCGCGAGTTGATTGTCGACTACGGAGTAAAGAAATTGATCCGTGTGGGAACGGCTGGTTCTTTGAATAAGGATGTTCACGTCCGTGAATTGGTCTTGGCTCAAGCAGCTGCAACCAACTCAAACATCATCCGCAACGATTGGCCTCAATACGATTTCCCACAAATCGCTAGCTTTGATCTTTTAGACAAGGCTTACCACATTGCCAAAGACCTTGGTATGACTACTCACGTCGGAAATGTCTTGTCATCAGACGTTTTCTATTCAAACTATGGTGAAAAGAACATCGAACTTGGTAAATGGGGTGTGAAAGCTGTCGAAATGGAAGCAGCAGCTCTTTACTATCTTGCTGCTCAACACCACGTCGATGCTTTAGCTATTATGACGATTTCTGATAGCTTGGTTAATCCAGAAGAGGACACTACGGCAGAAGAACGCCAAAACACCTTTACTGATATGATGAAGGTTGGTTTGGAAACATTGATTGCTGACTAAGGCACTTAGATTTGAAGCTAGTCTTCTTGCTTGCGATTTCTAATAGTTGTGAGCGTGATATCCTATAATCATCCAATAAAAGTTGAAAGCCCAGTTGACAGTAGCCAAAGGTTTTCAACTTTTTTCGAACTAAAAACTTAAGGAGGAGTAAGATGGATAAAATAGAACAATTACAGGAACTGATAGATCAAAGTCAAAGAATTGTCTTTTTCGGTGGAGCAGGAGTTTCTACTGAGTCAAATATTCCAGATTTTCGAAGTTCAGATGGTCTATATAGTCTTAAGTTAGGTAGACATTTTTCTGCGGAACAATTAGTATCTCATACTATGTTTGTGCGTTATCCAGAGGACTTTTTCGATTTTTACAAAAACATCTAGTATATCCAAAAGCCAAGCCCAATGCAGCCCATTATTATCTGGCTTCGTTAGAAAAGGCTGGTAAGCTTAAGGCTGTTGTAACTCAAAATATTGATAGTCTTCACGAGATGGCAGGTTCGAAGAAGGTTTTGAAACTGCATGGAAGTGTGGACCGTAATTACTGTCAGGGCTGTCATCGTTTTTATGATTTAGAAAGCTTTTTGGCTCTCGAAGGTCCTGTTCCGTACTGCCAAGATTGTGGTCAGGTAGTTAAACCTGATGTAATTCTTTATGAGGAGCCACTCGATATGGATGTTTTTAGCCAAGCTGCTCAAGTTATCCAGAAAGCTGATTTATTGATTATAGGTGGGACTTCTTTGGTTGTTTATCCTGCAGCTAGTTTGATTAATTACTTCTCAGGTTCAAAACTTGTTGTTATAAACAAGTCAAGTACTCCTCAAGACAGTAAAGCTGATTTAGTCATTGAAGGAAAAATTGGAGAAGTCTTTTCTAAATTGAGACAATAACATATAGCTAAAAGAAGGAGTAGCTTATTTATTTTAGTTTTGTCTTATCAAATGAAGGGAAAATATATAAAATGAGGACTCAATTTTTGGAGTCCTCATTTTTGATTTATGAATTGATCTAGTTCTCTTTGATTATGAATAATCGTAATTTTTTGTGCATAATCAAGACAAATTTGTTTGTACTGTTCTTTATGTACAGAGCTACGACCATCCCATAGAATCCAGCGAATAAATTCCCAGTTAAATTGCTCAGGACATCCAGCTGCCATGCTTTCTCTAACTCTTCCTCTATATTTGAGATAGCGTTTAAAAGCTCTAAAAAGACAAGACCAGGATGAAAAATTAAGAAAGATGATTTGATCAGCTTTTTGCAATCTTTCCTCATAGCAGCACCAAGAATAGTTGCCATCAATGACCCAGTTCTCGTTTTCTGATAAAAAAGTCTGCATTTCTTTTAACATCCAATCTCGATTACTCTCTTGCCAACCTGGCTGAAATTGGAGAGTATCTATATGGAGTTTGGGTATAGAATAGCAATTGGCAAGTTTATCTGCTAGAGTTGATTTTCCTGACCCAGAGTATCCAATTATGGAAATTTTCATGATGCTCCCTCTAAAATTTGGTACAAAAAAAGCTCCGTAGAGCTCATTTTGTTTTCAGTTATTGATTAACCAAGTTTAGCAGCAAGACGTGCTTTATCGCGGCTAGCTTTGTTTTTGTGGATCAAACCTTTAGTTTCTGCTTTATCGATAGCTGAGCTTGCAGCACGGTAAAGTTCTTCAGATGGGTTTGCTTCAAAAGCTTTGATAGCAGTACGCATAGCTGATTTTTGAGCTGAGTTTTTTTCGTTTTGTTTAACGTTCAATTCAGCGCTTTTGATAGCTGATTTAATGTTTGCCAATGTTCTTACCTCCATATTTACTAACTATACCATTATATCTGAAAACTGTTATTTTTGACAAGGGGAAATCATTTTTTTAAATAAATTTCATCAATTTCATGATTTTTGACTTATGAAGAATAACTTCAGCCCGATTTCGTGTCGGTTCTATATAGTTTTGGAGGTTAGTCAGATTAATACTAGTCCAAACTTGGTGAGCCAAACTTTACCTCACCTAAAAAGGTAGTTGAGCGTAACTATAATAGTAACTATCTGGATCATCTTGAGCCATACTTAATAGTTTTAGGAATCTATCTAAATACCAACTCTCGATATCCTCTACAGCTGCGTCTACATAGATTGAAAAATCAAAGAAATCAGTTATATAGAGGCGAGCATTTTGGGGATTTTGGAAAACATTGATTCCCTCAACAATTACGAAATCAGCTGCCTCTACCCGTTGTTTTTGATCTGGTACGATATCATAGATTTCATGAGAGTAGACTGGGATATCAACATCTTGACCATTCTTAAGATGATCTAGGAAATTGATGAGAGCCTCCATGTCATAACTTTCTGGGAAACCTTTCCTAGTCAGAATTTCTCGTTTGATTAAGGTATCATTAGGGAATAGGAAACCATCAGTTGTAACTAACTCGACTGTAGCTCCTGGAACGATACGTGAAAGCAATATTTGTAAAAGACGGCTTGTAGTAGATTTTCCAACAGCCACACTCCCTGATACACCAATGATAAAGGGCTGGATCTTACTTTCTCTCTGAAGGAAAATACTTTTTAGAAAATGCCAGATCTTCTTTGGAACGTTTGTAGATTTGAATCAGATGCGCAAGTGGTAAATAAATGTCTGTTACGTCGTCCAAGCTGATTTTGGTCGTTAAAAACTTTTGATAGAATCCAATTCGTCTTCAGTCAAAGGTGGAGTTGTTTTACGATGTAAAGATTGCCGGTCTTTGCGGCTAATTTTTCAAAATGTAAAAATTCGTTAGTCATAATTTTTTCCTCATTAACCCCCCTAGTATAACATATTTCTAATTTAAAGGGGAATAAAAGATTTTAAATCAGAGCTTTCTTTGTTAAAATAAAGCTAAGGAATACCAATAAAGGAGTGGGGTTATGGCAAAAATTTTTAACTGATAAAAATTGGCTGGCTCTATTTTATTAGTCATCCTTTTATGGATATCCGGCATTTTTATGGAACTTTGATATTTCTCATTGGAAGATTTAATATCAACTGGCTCTATTTTGTATTTTTAATGTTACCAGCTTTAGGCATTCTCTATATTTTCTTAGCATTTTGTTAAAGAAATGGTGGCTGGTTTTGATTGAGTCTAGCTTGTCTATTTTCATTTTTATTAGTACTGTTCTAGGTTATCTCTTCTTAGGTCCTTAGTTGGTATAGACCGTGTAAACGATTTAAAATATCTAAATTTTATGGTAAAATAATCCTATGAGTAAAATGTATTATGCAGAAAATCCAGATGCAGCCCATGATGTTCATGAACTAGAGTTGAGCTACTTGGGCATGACCTTTGACAGATGCTGGTGTCTTTAGTAAAAATGATTGATTTCGGAAGTCAGCTGTTGTTAAGATGTCTGGATGTCGAAAAAGATAGAAAAATCCTTGATGTTGGTTGTGGCTACAGGGTCCAATAGGCTTGTCTTTGGTTAAAAGCTTATGGTGCCCAAGCGACCATGGTGGATATCAATAATCGTGCCCTGGATTTAGCCCAGCAAAATGCAGTAAAAAACAATGTTCAAGCGACTATCTTCCAGTCCAATATTTATGAGCAGGTAGAAGGTCAATTCGATCATGTCATTTCGAATCCGCCCATTCGTGCAGGCAAGCAGGTCGTTCATGAAATCATTGAAAAAAGCATTGATTATCTTGTAGACGGTGGTGATTTGACCATTGTTATCCAGAAAAAGCAAGGAGCCCCAAGTGCCAAAAACAAGATGGAAGATGTTTTTGGTAATTGTGAGGTCGTTAAGAAAGACAAAGGATATTATATCCTTAGAAGTGTGAAGAATGAGAGCAGTAGATCTAATCCAGAAAAAAAGAGACGGTCAAGAACTAACCTCAAGTGAAATCCAATGGCTGATTGAAGGTTATGTAGCAGGAACTGTTCCTGATTACCAGATGTCAGCCTTTTCTATGGCTGTTTATTTTAAAGGCATGACCACTAGAGAGATTTCTGACTTAACCATGAATATGGTCAGGACAGGTCAGGAATTTGATTTATCCGCTATAAATGGTGTGAAAGTTGATAAACACTCTACGGGTGGTGTTGGTGATAAGGTAACTTTAATCCTAGCACCCTTGGTAGCTAGTTTTGACGTACCAGTTGCAAAGATGAGTGGTCGAGGTTTGGGACACACAGGTGGAACAATTGATAAATTAGAGTCCATTAAAGGATTTCAAGTAGAGCGAAGTCAGGATGATTTTATCAAACAAGTTCAGAATATCGGGGTTTCGGTTATTGGACAATCTGACCAACTAGTTAAAGCGGATAAGTTGCTCTATGCACTACGTGATGTGACTGCGACAGTTGATACTGTTCCACTGATTGCTAGTTCTGTCATGAGTAAAAGATTGCTGCTGGAGCGGATGCTATTTTGCTGGATGTTACTGTTGGTGAAGGTGCCTTTATGAAGACAGTTGACGAGGCGCGTAAACTAGCTCAAACCATGGTGAATCTTGGTAAGGCTGTAGGTCGAAAAACTATAGCAGTTATTACTGATATGAGTCAACCTCTAGGGCGCGCAATCGGTAACCGATTAGAAATCCTAGAAGCATTGGATATTCTTCAAGGAAAAGGACGTCAAGATATTAGCCACTTTCATCTCGTGAGTTAGCCCAGATTATGCTATCCTTGGCAAATGTTGAAAAACGGTCAGGAGGAAGTGAAAGAACATCTGAGAATGGCAAGGCCTTCAATTTGAAGAGATGGTTCTTGCTCAAGGTGGAGAGTTAAAAGATCTTTATCGACCTGTAACAGTTGATCATGTGGTAGAAATTCCTGCTCAGGAAGATGGTGTCATTGAGGCACTGCCAGCCATGGAATTCGGGTCTTTTCGCCATGAGATTAGGTGCTGGTCGTTCAGTCAAAACAGATGCTCTTGATTATGAGACAGGGATTGTTTTTGAGAAGAAAGTTGGAGATTCGGTCAAAAGGTGAAATTGTCGTAAAAGTATATGCAAATGGCAAAAATTTCTCCGGAACTAGTTACAGATTTCCAAAAATATGTTAAAATTAAGGTAAGTGAAGAAGCGTTAACATTACGTGAAATCATTGAAATTATCTCTAATTTAAGGATGATATGAAATTAAATAAATACATTGATCATACGCTTTTGAAGCAAGATGCGACAGTAGAACAAATTGATTCTTTGTTATCTGAAGCAAGAGGTATGATTTCGCCAGTGTTGTGGAACTTTCGCTGGGTTTCTACGCACATTCTGGTCTTCAGGCACAGACGTTAAAGTCTGTACAGTTGTAGGTTTTCCTCTTGAGGCTACAACATCTGCAGTCAAGGCTTTTTGAAACTAGAAGCCATCCAGAATGGAGCTGATGAGTTGATATGGTTATCAATGTTGGGCGCTTAAATCTGGGAATGCTGACTGGTCGAATCGGATATTCGAGGCAGTTGTGAGGCTAGCGGTGACAAACTCGTTAAAGTTATCATCGAAGCTTGCTGCACCTACGAAACGATGTAGTGTTGGCTTGCCAGTTGGCTCGATAGCTGGAGCAGACTTTGTGTCAAGACTTCTACAGGATTCTCGACAGGTGTGGTGCAGACCTCACCAGACGTTCGGACTGAATGCGCCAGAGCAGTTGACCCGACATGGGAGTTAAAGCAGCTGGTGGAGCTCGCTCTCATGCAGATGCTGTAGCTTG
>BNJS01003418.1_pt1 | contig 12353 bp, 11 predicted proteins | sample 8540461 | NCBI WGS metagenome assembly BNJS01 (sample SAMD00202454, study PRJDB9452) | human saliva metagenome | isolation source: human saliva | place: Japan
AATTATAAAATTAAAATCTTCTTTTTATTCTTCATGACAAAAGTGATTAATACTCAATGAAAATCAAAGAGAGCTAGGAACTAGCCGCAGTCTGTACTTGAGTACGGCAAGGCGACGTTGACGCGTTTGAAGAGATTTCGAAGAGTATAAACACAGCAAAACCCTCAAGTGGAGGCAAGCTGTTTTATCAATACAATTTTAAATCGCGCGGGTCAACTGGGAAGGTTGGGTTGTATGGATTGTGACGCAGTTTGAAGTGTTTGACATCTTCAATGGTCTGAGTTCCAGACAATTGCATCACTGTCTTCAACTCAGCATTCAAGTGTTCAAAGACTTGACGTACACCGACACTACCACCTAGAGCCAAGCCATAGATAACAGGTCGACCAATAGCTACCAAGTCTGCTCCTGATGCCAAGGCTTTAAAGACGTGTTGACCACGACGAATACCTGAATCAAAGACAATTGGCACGCGTTTATCAACTGCTTCAGCCACTTCTTGAAGTGAGTCAAAGGCAGCTGGTCCACCGTCAATTTGGCGACCACCGTGGTTGGTTACCCAGATACCAGAGGCACCTGCAGCAAGCGAACGTTCAACGTCCTCACGGCATTGTGGTCCCTTGACATAAACAGGAAGTCCTGAGTATTCAGCGATAAATTCTACGTCACGTGGAGACAAGCGTTGTTTAGCTGATTTGTAAACAAAATCCATTGATTTACCAGCACCTTCTGGCAGATATTCCTCAACAATCGGCATGCCAACTGGGAATACAAAGCCGTTGCGCTTGTCCACCTCACGATTGCCCCCTACAGTAGCATCTGCTGTCAAGACAATCGCTTTATAACCTTCAGCCTTCACACGGTCCATGATATGGCGGTTGATACCGTCATCCTTACTAAAGTAAAATTGGAACCAATGGGGTGTACCTTGAAGAGCTTCTGTAATTTCTGGAAGATCGACAGTAGAGTAAGAACTGGTTGTATAGAGGGACCCAAACTCATGCACACCACGCGCAGTAGCCACTTCACCCTGTTCATTTGCTAATTTATGAGCTGCAACAGGTGCCATAATGATTGGTGAAGATAATTTTTCACCTGCAAATTCAATCTCTGTACTTGGATTTTCAACATCGCAAAGAGTATGAGGAACGATGAGCTTGTGGTTAAAGGCACGGATATTCTCTCTTAAAGTGAAGGTGTCCTCCGCTCCACTAGCGATATAGCCAAATGCTGCTTTAGGAATAACTTGTTGTGCCATTGGCTCCAAATCATAGGTATTGATGAAATCTACATGACCTTCTGCATTGCTTGTTTTGTATGACATAAAATGCCCTCCTTAATAAGTAAGCGTTCACTTGTATATTACAAAAATATCTTAACTCTTTTTCAAAACTTTTCAAATATTTTGTTTGGAAATTTCAGAAATTATGTCTATGATAAAAATCCTTATAACGAGCAATAAAAATAGATATTATCCAAAGTAGCTCTTTAAAGTGCTACAATAACTGTATTATTTTCCTAGATGGGAGGTTCTACTTTTTGGATTGGTCCATTGTTGAACAATATCTACCACTCTATCAAAAAGGCATTCTTTTCTGACCTTGCATATTGCAGTTTGGGGAATTCTAGGTTCTTTTCTGCTGGGACTCATCGTCAGCATCATCCGGCATTACCGCGTTCCTGTTTTCTCCCAAGTGGCAACAGCCTATATAGAATGTGTCACGAAATACTCCCCTTTTGATACAACTTTTCTTTCTACTTGGTCTTCCTCGAATAGGATTGTTCTTTCTTCAGAAATCTGTGCAACGGTTGGACTCATTTTTTCTTAGGGTGGTTCCTACATGGCAGAATCCTTCCGTAGTGGGCTAGAAGCAGTCAGTCAAACCCAGCATGAAATCGGTTTTAGCCATTGGGCCTCACTACCATTTCAGGTCTTTCCTGCTGCACGTGGTCCTTCCACAAGCGACTAGCGGTGGCTCTACCATCTCTTAGCGCCAATGTTATTTTCCTCATCAAGAAACTATCTGTCTTTCAGCGGTTGCCCTTGCTGACCTAATGTACGTTGCAAAAGGACTTTGATTGGACTCTACTATGAAACAGATATCGCACTAGCTATGTTGGTGGTTGCTTACCTTATCATGCTTCTACCTATTTCACTAGTCTTTAGCTGGATAGAAAGGAGCTCCGTCATGCAGGATTCGGGAATGCAAGTACTCTTTCAGGAAATAATCTCTGAGAATCTTACAGGTTTGGGGAGTCACGATTGGAGATTTCTATCCTGTCTGTCCTCTTATCCATGATTTTCGGAACGGTGATGGGAATTATCATGACCTCTCATTCTAGAGTGATTCGCTTCTTGACACGCTTATATCTAGAATTTATCCGTATCATGCCCCAGCTAGTGCTCCTTTTCATCGTTTACTTTGGCTTGGCTCGAAACTTTAATATCAATATCTCTGGGTGAGACTTCTGCTATTATCGTTTTCACCCTCTGGGGAACAGCTGAGATGGGGGACTTGGTTCGTGGAGCTATTACTTCTCTCCCAAAACATCAGTTTGAGAGCGGACAAGCGCTTGGTTTAACTAAAGTGCAACTCTACTACCATATCATTATCCCTCAAGTTTTGAGAAGGCTTCTACCGCAAGCCATCAATCTTGTCACTCGTATGATCAAAACGACTTCCTTGGTTGTTTTGATTGGAGTTGTTGAGGTTACTAAGGTTGGGCAACAAATCATCGATAGCAATCGCTTGACCATCCCAACAGCTTCCTTTTGGATATATGGAACCATCCTAGTCTTGTATTTCGCAGTCTGCTTCCCTATTTCCAAACTATCTACTCATCTAGAAAAACATTGGAGGAACTAAATGTCTGAAACTATTTTAGAAATCAAAGGAACTAAAAATCCTTCGGAGACAATCCAATCCTCCAAGGACTTTCTTTAGATATTAAAAAGGGGGAAGTGGTCGTCATCCTAGGACCATCTGGTTGTGGGAAAAGTACCCTACTTCGCTGCCTCAATGGTTTAGAAAGTATTCAAGGAGGAGATATCCTGCTGGATGGTCAGTCCATCGTTGAAAATAAAAAAGATTTTCACCTGGTTCGCCAAAAATCGGTATGGTCTTTCAAAGTTATGAACTCTTTTCCCTCACCTAGATGTCCTTCAAAACCTCATCCTAGGACCTGTCAAAGGCTCAGGGAGAGACAAGAAGTCACTGAAGAAGCTCTGAAACTACTAGAACAGGTCGGCCTTCTTAGATAAAAACATAGCTTTGCTCGTCAATTATCTGGTGGACAAAAGCAACGGGTAGCAATTGTACGAGCCCTTCTCATGCATCCAGAAATTATCCTCTTTGACGAGGTGACTGCTTCGCTAGATCCAGAAATGGTGCGTGAGGTTCTAGAACTCATCAATGACTTGGCCCAAGAAGGTCGTACCATGATTCTGGTAACCCACGAAATGCAGTTTGCCCAAAGCTGTTGCCGGATCGGATTATCTTCCTAGACCAAGGAAAAATTGCTGAAGAAGGAACTGCTCAAGAATTCTTCACAAATCCACAAACCAAACGAGCACAAGAATTTTTAAACGTCTTTGACTTTAGCCAGTTTGGCTCATATCTATAATCAATAAAGGAGATTATTATGAAACTACTTAAACCAATTCTAACTGTTTTTGCTCTAGCATTTGCGCTTATCTTTCGTCACAGCTTGTAGTTCAGGAGGAAGCTCTGATGCTTCATCTACAAAGGCAACTGCCAAAGCTCGTACTATTGATGAAATTAAGAAAAGTGGTGAACTTCGAATCGCGGTATTTGGAGACAAAAAACCATTTGGTTATGTTGACAACGACGGTTCTTACCAAGGTTATGATATCGAACTAGGTAACCAATTAGCACAAGACCTTGGTGTAAAGGTCAAATACGTTTCTGTTGATGCTGCCAACCGTGCTGAATACTTGATTTCTAAACAAGGTTGATATCACCCTTGCCAACTTCACAGTTACTGACGAACGTAAGAAACAAGTTGACTTTGCCCTTCCTTACATGAAAGTTTCTCTCGGTGTTGTGTCACCAAAAGATAAAGTCATCAAGGACGTTAAAGAACTTGAAGGCAAAACCTTGATCGTTACAAAAGGAACCACTGCTGAAACTTACTTTGAGAAAAATCACCCAGAAGTAAAACTCCAAAAATACGACCAATATAGCGATGCCTACCAAGCCCTTCTTGACGGACGTGGAGATGCCTTCTCTACTGACAATACTGAAGTCCTAGCTTGGGCACTTGAAAATAAAGGATATGAAGTAGGAATTTCTTCTCTTGGTAATCCAGATACTATTGCACCAGCAGTTCAAAAAGGTAACCAAGAACTACTTGACTACATCAACCAAGAAATCGAAAAATTAGGTAAAGAAAACTTCTTCCACAAAGCCTATGAAAAAACACTTCAGCCAACTTACGGTAACGCTGCTAAAGCAGATGACCTTGTTGTTGAAGGCGGAAAAGGATTGACTAACTTTTCCGAGAATAAAAGAAATCAGGTAATCTAGTGACTACCTGATTTTTCTATATTTTATAATCCATTCAATAAAACCACTATAAGATTATAGAACAAAAATGTTCTCCACATAGTAAATTTCCATTAAGAAATCATAATACTATTTTACTAAGCCCAGCAACTCCTCATAGCTAGAAACAACTCCATAAATATATTGATCACTAATCAAACCAGCTTCAGCAAGTGCTCTAAAGTGCGCTTTTGCACAATCGATTTTACCTTTTTCAGATTGTTTTAATTGAAGACTAGACATAGAACCTTTAGTCTCTGCAACAAAGTAAATATGTTTCACACTTCCTTCACGAAAGGCTATTGCCCAATCAGGATTGTAATCTCCAAGAGGTGTAGAAATTTTAAACTTCCCAGGTAGTTTTACATATACTCGAACATCCTCATACTGCTCTAAGGATTCTTTAAACTTACGCTCGATATCTGAATCCACCTTTACAAAGTTATAGATTCCCTTCGTAGATTTCAGCAAATGTTCATCCGAAAGTTTCGCTGTTTCTGCATTATCGTAGAATAAATCCAAATCGTATTCATCTTCTAAAATGTTGTATTGAATATGCTTGATTATTTGAGCTGCTTTTTGCTCATTAATCAACTTCGATACTTTTAAAATAAATTCTTCTGGGTTTTGTTTGAACTTTTCAAACTTATCAACTTGAATCTTACTCAGAATTTCTGCTACTACCTTACGAATTAGACCTGTATGATCTGCTACTTCTCCTAACAAATCATACTGAGTTGTAATTTGACTATTTTCGACATACTCCTGAGAACGAGCATTTTCTCCAACATCTAGTTTCAAACCTTCTTTTGTCATTCGATCTGCACTGGCTTGGGTAATATTGTACACTGGTTGACTGACCACTAGCTTCTCATTAATATAAGCAACAGACTGCTCTATTAGCTCAGTATCATCAAAAGTAACTTGATAAGCTGTTTTACGATTAATCTGATTCCAAAGTGACAAGAATTCTTTTCGAGCAATATTTTCTTTATTCACTTCATTAGAGAACTGTACTGTTGTATTGTTTGCATTTTCAATCTCATATTTTCCAGGTTGGTAAATACTCTCTAGGACTTCAATAACTTGTTTCTCATATCCCGGAAGTGTATCTGATAAGTTCAACAGATTATTTTCCTTGGCAGTAAAATATTTTTCAGTCAGTTGACCTTTCTTATCAATATAACCCTGACTGATCAAATCATACTGAATGGACTCTGCCCAGTTCTCTAGTGATTCTGATCCTTTTCCCCTGCTTCGTTTTTGCATTACTTTTATTTTTCAAATAAGGCAACATCAACTTTTACAGGACGATCAGCTAACAACTCTTTCAACTCTGCTTGTAATCCACGCGCAAATTGGTCATAACTTTCATTGGCAATGACAGTCAATTTATTTATCTCATGGACTTCACTCTGTAAAAGATCCAAATCTTGACGCACACCATTTTGGTCCACTGCCAAACGCATCCCACGGCCAATCTCTTGTCGTTTCCGAGTCTCTGCTGAAGACTGCTTTAGAGTACAGATTTGAAAGACATTGGGATTATCCCAACCTTCTTTTAAAGCTGAGTGCGAGAATAGAAAGCGTACTGGTTCCTCGAAACTCAACAAACGCTCCCTTATTTTTCATGATCAAATCATAGGCATCTTTATCGTTTGATGAGTTGCTTTTCTTTTCACTAGCAGATTTGTAATCCACAAATACCGTCTTATCTGACTTTTTCACTTTATCGACTGAAAAGTAGCCCGCATGGACTGCATTGCCATCCACATGCGATTCCAAATAACGATAATAAGGAGATGGTTCTTGAGTCTATATGAACTGTTCTAACTTGATCTTTCATACTCTTCTTCAAAGATTTGAGCATACTCCCCATTGTGGGGATCATTTTTGAGCGTCATATTGCTTGTATTTTGCAACCTCATCAATGAAAAATAGCGAAAGCACCTTGATTCTACGATTATAAAGTCTACTTTCCTTCTCTAGGTGACTCTTAATGGTCTCACGAATTTGAATTCTTCGCATGCTAGACTCATCCACTTCACCCATGACCTCTCCAACATATAATTCCTGCGTCGCGCCGACCTGGATTTTATTGTCTCTTGCGTTAAATTGACTCAATGTCATACCTTGATAGGAAGATAAATTGCCGGATTCAGCATAAAGGTCAAAAGGTTCTTCAACGATTCTTGTTTTACGTTTTACTCCCGACTGAGTTCTTACCTCGAACTCTATCTTAGCCTTTGGAGAACCAGATTTCTGAGGAAGGATTTCTTGCAAATAAAGATAACCTTGCGTCCCAGTTGTTCCAGCTTGTTCGATAGCCTTCACCGCAATTTTCTTAACTAATTTTTGGTTGTAGGCATCCATAGCGTCCAGTCGATAAACCATATCATGCTTTTCTTTATGAGTAGCTGAATATCGAAGGGTAAAGAGTGGCTTAAAGTCTTTTAGCCGTTCTTTAGTCTGTTTCCCTTCAACAGACTGGGGCTCATCAATAATCATGATTGGGTTCATGGCTGCTAATACATCAATTGGGCGACGCCAACGGAAACTTTCCTGTTCTGAATGAATCCTGCTGGCATCTTTCCCTTTGGCATTAAAGGCCTGAGAGTTGATGACCATAATTTGAAGATCCGATGAATTAGCAAAACTATCCAAATCTCCTAGACGGGAGGAATCATAGACAAAATAGCGTGGTTGCTTCCCATACTCCATCTGAAAGTGACTGGTCATAATCTGTAAAGACTTTAGGACCCCTTCACGTATGGCAACACTAGGAACAACAATGACAAACTTAAGCCAGCCATAGCGTTTATTTAACTCCATAATGGTACGGATATAGGTATAGGTTTTCCCCGTCCCTGTCTCCATCTCTACAGAAAAATTGTAGGCTGGACGACCTGCAATCATATCGACCGAAAGGCTTTTCAGAAGGTCGTAATTCAAAAACGAGTTTGTACTGGCATGAACATTCCTTCGAATAGCTTCCTGTTCCAATCGGATAGGAGCGTTTCGATAGGCATCTAGAATCAAATCCACCTCATCTGACTTTTGACGACCTGGATCAGCCATATACCTGATTCCAGTTTGTTTAGTCTGACTTTGAAATAAATCATACAATAGCATTTAACAGCATCTAACTGGAATTGTTGTTTTTAAATTGTAGTTTCATATTGTACATTTACCTTTCTGAAACCTTCCCAAAGAAATCTATCATTGATTTTCCAAAATTAGATAATACTAACTTATTTCTAGCTTTGAGTTTTGGTACTTTCGATTTTGTTCGAGATTTTATTGGATGAATTCTAGTTTTAGGCTTTTCTAATCGTTCTTGAACCTCAATAATTGCATCTCGGTATTCGGAAATAGCTACATTTATTTTTCGATATCTTTCCCAACGTCCAATATAAATTGATTCTCAATTAATCCCATTCTTTCTAAATTAGACTTAACAGCTCTCAATTGTTCAGGAGAAATATCTATACTCGGTGTCTCTTCTGGGTTTAAATAATAATAAGAAAATCCACGTTGCATTTCAAATAGCACTTTCAAATCTAACACAGTAAGCGTAGAAAGAGTATCGTAATAAATATAACTAATATCAACATCTATGCTCTGAAATTCTGACAGCCTCACAAAACTACTTGCAAAAAACTTTATCTTTTCCTCTTGTTTTTCCTCAACAGTCTTTTCAAGCATATATGTAAATACTGAATCTATATCTCTCTTAACTTCGACACTCATAACATTGAGATTCCGTTTAAGAGCATCAAAATCATCTTGAAGCTCAGCTACCAATATTTCAAGGTTTTTTATTGATCTAGTTAATTTAAAAGTTGAAATAGCATTACCTAAAACTGGAATAGAAGAAAGTCCTAGAGAAAATGTAGTTTCTGTAATTGTAGAAAGTCCTTGCTCCTTAATCCAGTCTTTCCCCGCATCAATCATAACATCTAAAAACGTTTCAACTAAAGTATCTTTACTGAGTTGCCTGATTTCCTGTTTATCCACCCTACACTACCTTCACTTTCGTATTAGGTGATAATTCTTTAAAGATCTCACTTACGTTAATTTTATCTGCTGAATTAGCAAATGAGCTATCACGGAAAACTGCTCGGAGTGGTTGTTCTTGAGCAATGTATCGGATGACTTCTTCCGAAATTCCATCTTCAAAGCATGCCATGAGTGATCCTTGATCTACATCAAAGACTTCAACTCCTGCTACTTTTTTCATATCAATCGCTAAGGACAATTCCATGCCCCCATGTCAGCATAACTTGGAAGAGGATATCGAGACCAGTACGGCCTTCTTTGATATTGGATACACTATCAAAAAGTTCCCCTTGGATAAATTGATCTGGTCGAGCTGAAACATCCTTGAAATTTGAAGAGTCTAGTTTGTAAGCTTTAAAACCAAAGTCTTGATTTGCCAACCAACTCTGGATGTTCTTCCTGAATCTTGGCAACGGCTCGACGAATCCGTTCACGTGAAATCTGATCGATGGTTTCGTAACCAGCTTCTTTAGCAGCAGACTTGTCAGCTACTTCCTCATCTAAAGTACACAAGATAAACTTACGATTCCCACCATCTTCCGCATTCAGTTGCATGACCGCATCAGCTGTCGTACCAGAACCACCAAAGAAGTCTAAAATAAGAGAATTATCTTTTTCATAAGTTTTAGCATCAATTAAAAATTTTAAAAGTCCTGTCGGCTTTGGATTACTAAATATTGAAATTCCATCAAACATATTTTTCATTTCATTGGTAGCATCAGTATTTGTAGGAATTGCATTCATACTTTTAGAAAGAATAGATACCGGAGGTTTTACATTAACTTCACCAGTATTTCGACGAGCTGTTGGACGTAAAGTTGAAACTGATCTTATTTCAATGTTTCCACCGTTTTGAATCAGTTCATCGATTTTTTCTTGCCCCCATTTGAAACGTCCAAACATCCTGATATCAGAAACAGGAACACCATTGTTGACCTGTATATCCTCAAGTAATTCGACCTTCAAATCTCCATTTCCATATATTCCTTTCTCAATAACTCCATTATAATTTCCATTATTAATTATTGTTGAATTACAATTAAAAATACGCATGCTCTTATTATTAGAAATATTCAACATTTCAATAAGTTTGTCTGGGTCAGTAAAACCTCCTTTCAATTTTACATTTTTGTCTTTTCTATATGCCAACAAATATTCATGAATATTTGCAACTTCTTTGGATAAAAAAGATGGTTGAGTCTTTTTATGCCAAATAAAATCTTGAATAAAATTATCTTCTCCAAATATCTCATCACAGATTGACTTAAGATTAGATTGTTCATTATCATCAATGGAAATAAAGATAACACCAGAATCCTTAAGTAGATTACGCGCCAAGCGCAGACGTGGATACATCATATTGAGCCAGTCTGAGTGGTAACGAGCTGAACTTTTTTCATTCGGTTGCAACCCAACAACTTGACGTCCTTCTTCGTCCAAGAGGTCCATCTCTTCTTTCAACTCTTGGTCCGTTTTATGGAACTTATCAGAGTATACAAAGTCTCTCCCTGTATTATATGGTGGATCGATATAGATCATATCGATTTTTCCGAGATAGGATTCTTGTAAGATTTTCAAAACTTCTAGATTGTCCCCAGTGATGAAGATATTTTCACTCTTGTCAAAGTCAATACTCTCATCAAGGTCTGGTCGTAAGGTTTTGGTAGTAGGTCGTCCAGCTTCTGCAATGGCTTCACGCTTTCCAACCCAGGTAAACTCATAGGATTCTCGACCATCCACAATTTCCTCTGATAAAAACTGTTTCAGTTTCTCAAAATCAATGGCAGGACGAAGTCTTCCGTGTTCATCTCTTTTTTCTGTCAAGACTTCTGGAAAGAGTTGTCCAATTTTGGAAATATTATCTGTGAAAATATCTTTGGAGCCTACTTTTAAAAGATCGAGGCCGGTATGTTCCCCTTTGTGTTGTTCTGTAGTCATATGTAACCTTTCTTATAATGGTTTCTGTATACTTGTCTATAGTATCCAAGTAATCCCTATTTTAATTCTTGAATTTGTTTGAGAACTGCCTGGTAGTCTTTTCTTTACTTCACCTTCTTCAATTACAATTATTTCTTCTTAAAAAAACGCTATCAATATAATTCTATCATAAAAATGAAAAAGAGGCTTTGCTATTTCTTGCAAGCCTTAGTTATTATCCTTGCCAATTCTCTTGGTCTTCTTTAAATCGTTTTTAGGAGGTCAAGTCCTTCAGGGTGTGATGTAGCCTTCTTCTTGGGCTAGGGTGGATGAGTTCGCATAGTTTAGACAAAAGTCACCAGTTTGACATCCAGCATCTGCAAAGTTTTTATCTGCTTTTTGCTAGTTGATAACTAAAAATTGCTACGACACCCTAGTACATCTGCACCCTCATGTTTGGCAGCTGCTACGGCTTCGAGCACAGAACCACCAGTTGAAATAAGGTCTTCAACAACAACCATCTTTTGCCCTTGGGCTACACGGCCTTCGATTTGGTTGCCTGCTCCGTGGTCTTTTGGTTTGCTACGAATATAAGCAAATGGCAGATTCATCTTATCAGCGATGATGGCTCCGTGTGGAATCCCTGCTGTCGCAGTTCCTGCAATCACTTCTACTTCAGGAAAGGCTTCTTTGATAGCTTCCACAAAACCATTCTCAATCAAGCTACGCGTTTCTGGGTAAGCAAGCGTCACACGGTTGTCCGTATAAATCGGTGACTTAATGCCGGATGCCCAAGTAAAAGGTTCTTCTGGTTTGAGGTAAACGGCTTGAATTTTCAATAGATGGCTGGCAATATCTTTAGCAAGTGTCATGGTGTGCTCCTTTTTATAGTGTTAAATGAATCTTCTTTTTAAACCCAATCTTGTGTCCATTCTTCTTTGATGGCATGGTAGGCTGCGACTGGATCAGCTGCTTGCGTAATCGGACGCCCAACTACGATGTAGTCACTGCCAATCTGGTAAGCTTGTCCTGGGGTTACTACCCGTTTCTGATCTCCTGCTTCTGTCCCTCTTGGGCGAATCCCTGGTGTCAGACAGATAAAGTCTTCATGAGTTGCTTGTTTGATAAGCTTGGCTTCTTGAGCCGAGCAAACGACTCCATCTAGACCAGCTTCAGCTGTTTTCTGGGCATAGTGGATAACCGACTCTTGGAGGCTGGTTTGGATATTTTGACACTCTTGCATTTGTTCTTCCGAGGTTGAGGTTAATTGGGTCACAGCTATGAGAATCCCCTTGTCTCCCAATCCTTCACGCGCTGCCTGCATCATCTCAACCCCACCTGCTGCCTGCACATTGGTCATGTCAACTCCCAGGTTCGATAAAATTTTCATGGTTGATTTGACTGTATTGGGAATATCATGCAGTTTGAGATCCAAAAAGACACTATGTCCTAATGACTTCAAATAGCGGACAACTTCAGGCCCTACAGCATAGTAGATTTCCATTCCTACTTTGACATAGAGCTTTTCCTCTGCTGGAAATAGGGCTAAGAACTCCTTGGCTTCTTCAAAACTTGGAAAATCCAAAGCTATGACTGAGCGACTTTCACGCATGCGTTTCTCCTCTTATCTTTCTTATCAGCCCAGCTTCCGTCAAAAAGAGACTACAAAAGGAACTCCACAACAGCAAGGTTCCACGAAAAATGGGTAGAATCCACCCTTTTCACCGTCTAACCTTAGCTGCCTCTGACTGCTTTTAAAGGTTTTTACTATTCTATTATTTAAAAGCGGGACTTGTCAAGTAAAAACTGGTA
>BNJS01003178.1_pt1 | contig 12349 bp, 12 predicted proteins | sample 8540461 | NCBI WGS metagenome assembly BNJS01 (sample SAMD00202454, study PRJDB9452) | human saliva metagenome | isolation source: human saliva | place: Japan
CGCTGTTGAGGTCTTCTATCTTTAGCTGCCTTGAATCCAATGTTGTTGATGGTTTGACAACGATCTGTACGCATATCTGCCCTCATCCGAGAGTCTCCCTAAGATGACGACGCAGCCTCGTAAATCAAAAAGTCAACCCTCGACAGTAAAAAGATGAGGAGTTGTTGCAAGCGGTTTTTGAGTATTACCGAGCCAGGTCGCCGCAGAAGCGCCGACCGAAGGGCTGAGGTAAAACGCTATTCTTGTTCTTTGAAAGACCGCCAAATACCATTCACGCGTCCGTAGTAGATGCGCAGGAACTTATTTGCTCCCCTGCCGTCATATAGACGTAGCATGGCTTTCCTCGGTGCGCTTCTGTCCATGAAGTTGTAGACCGGATCGTCGGGAGCACGCATCAAGAGTCCTGATACAATCTGAAACAGCGCCTCCTTAGATGCGGAGACCCTGCCTTGATGTCTTGTTGCTCCTTAGCTGCATTGTCCCGGACCGCTTTGCCCCCGGATCGACACCTCGCGAAAGCAGTCACTGAGCCGCGCCTAGGAAACTGCGATGTCGCCGATTTCAGCGATCAGCGACTTTGCAAGCGTCGCCCGACGCCGTTCTATGGCGATAACGACCGGGTATTCCGGCAGCTTTTTCGGCAAAGTTCGATCATCTGCGTGCGCAGCGTCTCGACTGTGGACAGCACGTTGAGCTGAGCGACGGCGGTCTGTACCAGGCTCTTCGTCATCTTGTCCATCGGGAGCATCGCGATAAGATCCTTTGCCTTCTCCCAGAGCATCCTGCTTGTCTGACTGGAAGTTGTAGCCGTGTCGATGACACCATTTGCGGTAACGCTCCGTAAGCGTGGAAAGACGCATCGAGCAGACATAATCGACGCCAAAAAGCAGTAACATAGTCCACCCATTTTGCGAGCCGTCCGCTCTTCGGGGCTTTCAAAAACTAGGTGTTGGCACCGGATAGACCTGATCGGTGAGGGCACGAGGTTGTTCTGCAGGCAGTTCTTTGCCGCATAGCAGAAGGCAAACTGCCGATTCATGGTTTTGAGCTGTGTGCGTGTGGTATCCATGCCTGTATGATGACGCAAATCGCACCAGTTGTCAAGGGCATAACGAGCAATCTTCTTTGAATATCGGCTTTATCCGTCTTGACTTGCGCAGCGTGTTGTTTCCAAAACTCCTTGATGAGTTTTGGGGTTGACGGCAGTGACGAAAGATCGGAAGCGGAAAGCTATTGGAGCATCGGCTCGTAGTAACGACCGTGTGTTCCATGACGATGCGCGTATCTCCATCCAAAAGCTGCGGACAAAGGAAACGAGTTCCTTGAGGCCGTTCTTGTGTGGAGTACTCCTAGCGGGGCGGGCAAGGAGCTTTCCACCGGGCTGGAGTGTACGACCATGTTTTGCCCTTGCGAAACATCACATATCGACAGCGTTCATGAATCTCTCCAAAACAGCAGATTACTGCAATGGTGCACCAAACTCCCTCATTGCCGATTCGATCTATTGAGGGCTGACACGAACGTGCAGAAATGCAGTTCTACCTCGTATAAAACGAACAACTGGGGAATGGAGGATGGCTGATCGGACTGCCCATGCACGTAAAGTTCCAGGAGGTGCACGTCAGACCAATGCAACTCATTCTACAGTTTAGGTAATGAGGCAGATATGGGCGCGGTCGCGTACCGCTTCCCGATCTATAAATCTATTGCAATAGGAGTGTGTAAGCCAAAGGAGGTTATATCGGACTCGATGAGTCCTCCGCTGATTTTGCTTGTTGGTACTATGCAACGGCGGTCTGGTTGATGTTGTTGTCTTCCTGTCCACTGGCGAATCTACGCAACATGTCCATAACGCTCTTAAATTTTTGCTTCCATTCTTTGGTTTTCTTGCTGACACATCCAGGTATCCAGTTTGTTGAGAGACTAATACCTCGAAACCAACGATAGAGAAGTTCTGAAGGCTGAGACCACTGAAAATTCCAAATATGGTGTTGTCCATGTATCCGATGATCGCTCAACGCGCAGTAGCTTTTCACCGACGTGTTCAAGGCCACCCTGAAAGAGTAGAATCACACAGAACTGATCAAGCAGAAGTGATGCTTCGGGCAGTCGCAGCGTGCGGCGACACATCGATATGGTGGAATAAAGGTAGGTCACTACTTATCCCGCAGACAGGATCTCATAAGGAATTTTGACACGCAAAGAACGCCTTATAGACTTCTTCGACGACATTGCTGAATGTAGTGAGATAGTCTTTCGTCAGTCCTGCTTCATCAACGAAGCGCACGCAGCCGTCCCCGTGATCGTTCTGGTGGCATCCGAGAGGGTAGCGTAGCAGTCAGACTCAAAATGATTCGCTGCAGCTGAAATAGGCTTCCGCCCGTCATCCGCGATCTTGTAATCGGATCGGAAGCAGGAATCTGTTGCAGTCCGTTGACGGTATCCGCCAGCTTTAGAACATGACCCATCCTGTCATTGCTATAAAAACGGAGTTCAGCTTCTGTGTCATGATGGAGAGCTGCTCTCAATCGCCGAGTCCAGATCCGCCACGATAGCGGAATGTGGTCTGTATTGAGCCGTCTTTGTTGAGGACAAGCGTCGGATCCCGTGGCGAACCTCGCCCCATGGCAGCGTATATTTCAGTGGTTCACGTTTGACCAAGAAACGATCCAAACGATACATTTATCCTTCCCCTCCTTCAATTTTTCAGATGGAGTTTCCGCGTTTAAGCTGCTCTGCTCTGTTCCAATATATCTTCACGCCTTCCTTTATTTCGATGGTCGCATGAAGAAATTCTGACAGATCATGAAAGCCAGTGACCGGCGGATACGCATTTGGTCAGAAAAGCCCAGGGATGCCCCAAAAGACCTCTTTCAAGTTGTACCTTCCAACAATACGGAGCTCGGCCTGATTTAATACGCCCGGAAGCTCGGCTTGGAAAGGAGCTGTCAGTTCTCGTCCAGCGGGAAGAGAAGCGTATCTGTGTAATATCCGTTGTAGTCACCGAAAAAGGTCGTCTGTTGCCGCTGTGACGGATGACGGAACGTTGGAAACCAGCGGACGGCATATTTCAGGAGCCGTCATGTTTGCCTGTTTTTTGTTGAAGAGAAGGCCGCCGCACGTCTGTAGGTCAGCATGCTCATGCTGTTGATGATACAGGTCATTCGCTCCATCCGGCAAACAGGGACGGCACAAACTCCGTTTGCCATTGATAAACAGCATCGTTGCTGCTAAACTCAAAATCTACGTTCTGGGAGAGCAGTGCATCCATAGAGCGGACAATCCGGCATCTCCTCGTCGATCTCCCTCATAGAAAGCGAGAAAGAGAGTACATCCACGATCTCCTGATATTCCAGCAGCCGCGCAGCTGTGAGCTTTTTGGTCAGCCAGAAAGCGATGTATTTCCTGATCAAAAATAGTCACACTTCCCGCAGCCATAACACCGACGCAGTGCGTTTTCAATGCGGCTGTTCGTCTCAAACGGATTCCAACTGACGATAAGATAGTCCCGCCTCGGATCCTACCTGTATGCTGGTGCTCATTCCACATGACCCACCCACGACGAAAAACTCCTCAATGGCAATGGAAGATAAATCTGTCGTGATATGGATCGTATGTACGATGTTGAACATCGACCCGTCTTTCTGCCTCATGACAGACGGACGGATAATACCTCAGGGGAGCTTTCATTCTTCGATCGGTGGACTTGATGTCCAAAATTCATTGAGTGATGCTATGTCTTTTTCGCTGTATCATCCATTCGTCGATACAACATACCCTTTCTGCATTTCGTTTCTCTGATAGAAAAATAGCTCATCTTAATTGATGAGCCATAAGACACACTATCTTGACAGGAAAGCTGATCGTCCCTGTTTCTCTTGGATAGTACATGTCTTGATCTTCCCTTTCTTCACATTTTGATAATACGAAGCAACAGCTTCCCGGCGTGGCTGCACTGGAGGATGCTAATCTTCTATGATGATGAGGACCGTGCCTGTTTTGATTTCCATAATAACCGCACGGTCAACCCCCAGCCGTGAAATGGGCCAGTCTCCGCCCAACGTCCCGCGGTTTTCCTTCCTGATCGACGCGATGTTTTCGGAAGATGAGACTTTACCGCCTTCATGGTATTTCGCAGCATCGCCCAGCTCGTTCTCTTCTTCGGCACTGCACGCTCCGTGAATGACATTGATACGCCGAAGCGCCTCATGCTGCTCGACCAGATCCTTCGCACGGCGGATGTCAAGAGCTCCATGGTTATCGATCTCCCATGGATCAGAGCAACGGCTGTCTGCTGTCTCTCCGCGAGGATCGTTCCTGACACTGGTGCGAAAGATCCAACGCGACCATCCTCACCAGTGGCGGTCAATGAACGCAGTAATGTGACCATGCGGCACAGCCCCACAGTGCTTACGCTCTGCGTAAACAGGAAAAATCGATGACGTTCTTATTCTCCATGCCGACCTCCGCTTGCGTACTGTAATAGCGTTTTTGTTCATATATGACTTGATGCAATCAAAAACTGAACGTCGCTTCTGCAAACGTAGATGGCCAGAAAATGCAGAAGGAAGGTGAAAATAAGGATGTAAAAGAACCCAAAAGTTCATGGATAAGGAACACGGCAAACATCGCGTTCCACTGCAAGGACAGGCTGGAAACCCCTGCCAAAAGCGAAGGCTCCGTCAGTCCTCGGAAGAAGTCCACATCATACCAGGAGCAGTACTTCGTCTTTATCCGCTATAATGTATCACCTCAAAAGAGAAGCCCTGTTCCGAGTTTTCGAGACCACAGATGCTGCCCTCCCATGCAAGACCGACACCGCCAACGCCCTGAACCCCGCGTTTTGCGATCTGATTCTCAAAGTTCATGGTGACTGATAGGGCCGAGAGCGCAGCATCTGCCGTTCCTGATTGCCATCGTACTGCATCCCGTGATCGTCTTCTGGAACTCCTCAAGGGTGTCGTAACATCGAGAGGTGTCGTCTGCCTGGCTGGCAAACGATACGTCATTCGTCAGAACGACTGCCCCCATCATCCCGAGGCTGGAGCATCAGGAGTTTGTTCTCCTTAACAAATTTTCCCGCTGCGTAGATTTTCTGCTTAACATTCATGATAGATGTACCTCCCTGAAGAGCATTCATACGGACATTTTTATCGTACATCAAAATGGCACCGTAAAATATGTTTTTCATTTTGGCATTTATGCGACTGCGTGATAATTACTATCGCAGTGGATCCCAACTGTCAATCTCGGAGGATCTCCTGTACTTTCCGACTATTTCCCGTGTATTTGAGGATAGACAACGTAATCACCGCCTGTGCGATGGTCGACTGCTGCGGATTTCTGAGACACGTGCCGTCATGTTCCTCCAGGCGCAGCAAACGTATCCACGGCAGAGTTGCCAGGACAGTGGAGCATCCCACCATGTCCGCAGACCATGCGTCATGACAGTGCCAATGCCTCACCCGAGCGAACTGCCGAGCAACGATGCGATCCGGTGTCATGCGCAGCACCGCACGGCACAGTCTCCATCGCGAATGTCGCCGCTGCACGCATCTGTACGCAATCAGCAGCACTGCACCCTAGCCCGCGTGTCTCTATGGATGACACGATCCTCGAGTTTTGAGATTTCTGCAGGATGGCATTGAGAAAGGTGGTCTTGCCGGATTTTGTTCCTCCTGCTGCGATGATATTCTTTCTTGGCATGGATGGCGTCGATCAGAAATCCATACTGTTTTTCGGTGGCGTTCCTGTGTAATAACTCGAGTGTGAAGATGGTTCTGGATGTTTCCGGATATTGAGTGTCGGCGCAGGGACGATGCGCGGCAACCCTCTCAAAACGGCACTTCGAAAGAACGGGTTTGACGGGAATCGCATCGCGCAGGACGATCCGCGACCAGCGATCGGTCAAGGCGGCAACGTTGATGATGATTCCCCGCGTATCCTCGGGGAGAGGATGCTCTTCCCGTGTATCCACGCCTTTTCGAGGCTGTCTGTCCATATCTTTCCATCCGGATTCCTACGCATTTCAAGACGTTTTTTATCCTCGGCGAACGGCAAGATGGGCTGCATCGAGTGATGAGCGCATCCATGGTGATCTGATACTGTTCGCTGTTGCGGTTCATTCTGGCCTCCTCATTCATTGTCGTCGAGAATTTTCCGTAATTTTCAACGGCATGTTCTGTAGTACTGTCACTTTCAGTGAGTGTAAACTCATCGTCCATATCGAGATCATCCGGCGATGCGTCGTCCATATCATCAATTCGCCCTAAAAGGGATACTCAGAGAGAGATCATCCCTTTTCCTCGTTTAGTGCGATATCGTCTTCTGTTTGTGTATCGCGGCAGTGGCGCATCATTCTCCCACCAGCCCCATAGCAGCGACATCATCTGTGACAGATGCGTCTTCCGTTCCGCGACGTTCTTTCGGCTTGCCTCTTTTTCTCTATTTCCTGCGCACGGCAGCGTTGGTGCTCGTTTTCCACATCCCCTGCTCCGTGGCGTCTTTCTGGTGCGGTGTCCAGCGTTTCGCACCTTCTGGCCGTGTCCGATGATCGCCGGTTTCTTTGCCTTCGTAATGGTCGGATGTTGCAGAATGGTCTTCGCCTGTCCCTGCAGGCTGTTGGACAGCTTCTTCCTGCGCATCATTTTCCTCCTGATCGGTTTCTTGCCCAAAATACGGGAACAATTTCCTGCTCGTTTTTCTCTCTCCTCCGCAAGCTGGCAGAGATACTCTGATAGGAAAGCCCAGCTGTGTCCGATCTGCAGCACGGTGAGATCTCTTCCTTGCTCTGACTGCTGCATGCACCTGGAATAGTTCCTCGCATTTGTGACACGCGTTACCGATCGCTTGTCGCCGGACACTTCATCTGTGTACGCTTGAGAGGAACGGATGCTCATAGTAACGCAGCTTGTCGCCAGTGATTGCCTTATGCCCCGCAACAAAGATCACCTTTCTCGGCTCTGCGAGCGACTTCATCGGGAGTCGCGTTCTCTTCACGTGAAATAGAGATCCGAACCCTTGAACCAATCCTCCGCCAGCCGTCACTGTGCGACGTAGTGGAGATAGTTCGCTTCCCGAGCGTTTTGAGAGTTGCCTCGGCCGCTGCACCGCCGGAGTCGATGTTCGGAGTGAAGTAGATATGGACGTGACAGTTGGAGCCGATGGAGTTGTCCTTCGTATACTCCTTGTTGAGCTGATTGACATCCTGGCAGACGATACAGACCGGATCCCACAGCTCTGCACAGATGGCAAGGGCAAGCTCGATACATTTCATGCTGCCGAGCTGCGGAAACTCATCCAGCATAGCAAAAGACGCTGCTTCTTCGGCGCTGGTTTATTGGGATCCGTTTCAAATTACATCCCGTATGAGTTTTTGAGCAGAGTCATCTGGATAAAGAGACGATGGATTGACGCGGCCGCAATGTCTTTGACCTCATACAGAGATGGAGACTTCTTGCCGCGGGTCAAGCAGATCCCGAATCGCAAAAGTCCGAGACAGCAGTGTTATTCTGGACGACCGGATCTTGTATAGATCGCAAGAGACGTCTGCGCTGCTCTGCGCATGGATGAGCTGTGGTCTGCCAGGCACCGCTCAGGATGTCTCGCCGCGCACTCGCCACCTGGATGCGACAGCGATGTGCGTGGCGAGCGTAACGCGCTGCGACAATCCGGCCTCATCGACAGAACGCCCACTGGATCTTCGCGCCTTATCGTACTCTTTCGCGGCTGCAAGCGCGACGCGTGATTTCATCGAGATCGACTTCACCTTTATTCCGTAGGAGCGTCTTTATGTGCAAATGGGCGGAAAATCTTTGATGTATTCACCATAGATTTCCTTTGAGCGGATCTCTTTCTTCCGCTGACGCCGATGCCGTTTGCCTAGTCCTTCCGGCGGTCTCGTCCTCCCCGACCTCCGGCACTTCCATGAATTCTTCGGCTGATGTTGCGGATACACCGCGCATATCCGTAAACAGTCTCTTCACTGGTCGACTTGTCCGGACTGGATCAGTGAACGACATAATGTCGGTTGGGCACGCGGCGGACGATTTTCGCGGTCGTGCCCTTACAGAAGATGGAGGATGACACCGTTGAGAAGAGCTGCCGCAGAGTTTGGCCAGAACTCATCTCCCTTGGATTCGCCATCCAGCGCACCATGACGGAGACAATGGACTGAACGTCCGAAAAGTTCCTGCGTTGTCCGATAGTTGACTTCGGCAAGCGGGTTCCAGCGTGCTGCGGATCCATCCGTGCAGAGCGGCTCAACGGAATTTGAGCACCTTCTGTTTCAGGACGTTCTTGCGGCAGCCGCGTCAGGATTCCACGCGCCCTCCTTTCGGATCAGAAAGAATCTGCCAGCTCAGATCAAACGCGGTCGGGATCACGTGCAGACACCTTTTCCGCTGCGCGTCGGAGTTTCATGCGAGGACGTATGCGCTCAACGCCGTCATGCAGCATAAGTTTTGTAGTATAAGGGTTGATGCCGACCATTTACGGAACTTTTGATGATCTTCTCTTTTTTTGTGTGTATGGATCAGTCAAGGAACTTCTTCTTCGTCTTCAGATGCTCATTTGGGTACCGCCGTTCTTCGTGCATCGGACCCAGGGTCGACTGGTCAGTGTCTTTCGGATGCTGAAGATGCACTCCGTGCGATGTCTGTAATTTTTGATGAAATACGTTAAGACCATCGAGATCGCAACAATCTGGGCAGATACATACATCAAGAATGTCGGTATGCCCGGTTGTTATACTCTTCGATACGACAAGAAGATAATCATAAGGCGGATTATCTTGCTGCGTCGTGCTGATATAACTCAGCGGCGGATCTGCCATATTCTTCTGCGACTGCTCTGTGTATTTGCGTATGAGCGTGATGATCGGTGCTGTATGAGAGGTTTTTTGTGCTTCGCGATTGACTTCATCGATTGTCTGGCTGATCATGTTTCAATGGATTCGCTTTGAAAACAGCCCTGTCTCATCAGATAAGGAGCTGATCCGTCGAGGCCTGGTGTACCTTGCATTTTCTTTTCGGGTCATCATATACCGAGTTGGCCTGGATTGCCCCATCCACCGTTTTGGCCGACATCGAGCATATGGGCAGCTTTCGGATCGAATGCTGTCTCCATCATCGCCGGTTCGTAGTCCGCCGGTGGAACGACGGAATACAACAGCTGCCGGAGGCGGAATCTAGATAATGTCGTTGATTGCCATCGTCGAAACACTTGATAGATATAATAAGTTCGGCGGGAAGGATGGCATTTTCCGTCATTTCAACGATAGTAGAACGAACTGCTGCTTGGCGATCAAGAACAAAATCAGCAACAACGCGCCAATGCGGCAAGTCTGGAGGAAATCGATCAGACGCATGATGATGGTTGATGCCACATGGCTGGATCGGTTGCTTTCAGTCCATCTTTGCTGGCGCGGCGTTTGTTCTCTTTTTCTCCATCATTGATGCCTCAGAACGCTATTATTCTGCGTCATATGATGTTGAACGTTTCGGCGCAACGGCCGTCGGTGCCTTGTGTCAGTGAGTGCGGTAAATGCGAAGCGTCAGCGTGAGTCTACGGAGCGTAGGAGTGCGTGAGCACTAAGGCCCTTTCTGCTGTTCCCCGTGCATGTGATGAAGGTTTTGCCATTGACACCGGAATAACTAATTCCGTCAACGGTATGTGGATTTTCCGTTTCGTTCCACCGTTTGGCAAGACGATTTGGTATCAAGTGCGATCCGCCCTGAGATGGAATTTTTACCACTGCTGCCCTGCTGTCCAATCGTCCCAGTACGTGGTTGGGATAATTGATTGATTGCCGTCACATCGTTGCGTCGGCCATCACCTGCGCGATCACGTGTCGGCGATCGGTATTGATGCGGTCATCGTACGCGGGATCGGGTTCTTGCGACCGTACGATCTGACGGTTTGGTATAGGTTGATGCAGATTTCGCGTTGGTACGTTATTCCCGCCGCATTGTTGTCTTTTGCCGGAGTGCAGAATTGGCACCATCTGGACGTTGCCGATCCGTGTGTCTTCTCGAGGCGAGGCGATTGCGATTTCAGTTGTTCTTTCAAGCGTTCCGGCTGCGTTTCGTTCCTCTCACGTTTACGCTTTGCGTCTCTTCATCTGCCCGTTTAGGGCGCGTATCTGGGTTGCTCCATCGTGTAGGCAACGACCGATGGTCGCTAGCACCGGCGTAGCTTGGCTGTGGGGAATCGCTTGTACTGTCTCCAGATTCTGCGTCTCCATCGGCGGCACAGCAGATTTCACCACCGGTTTCGCGGACGGTCGCGCCGCGTCGCTCGCCTTAATCAGCAGGAGGAAAGGTTTGTATTCTTCAATGGAGTCATCTTTCACGGATTACTTTGCGCTCGTCGTGACAATATCCGCTTGCCAAATCGGAGTTCAGCTTGGTCGTGGCTTGATCAGGTATAGCAGTTTCTCATCCTTGGTTTTCAAGACTGAGATTTTCCCAGGCTCACTGGATAAAGGGGCAGAAGTAGCTTGACCAGGGTTTGTCGAATGATGGTCTTTTTAGTCGTAAAATACAGTTTCGGGAGTTCTTTGTTCCCTTTCACCGCCACTTATAGGAGAAGTCGCTTATCGACACTCGTTACTCATTCCGCTGCAATGGTCTGTTCATCTCTTTGCCGATGAGTGCTGTTTGTGCATCTTCGAGGCCAGTTCCATCGTACCGTGGGTTATGCGTTCAGTCATCACAGTGAGGATCAGCTGCTGTAGCCCGCTTGTTGGTATTGATGATCAGATTGTCACTGGTCTGCCACGGCTTGACGTAGATGTGTGGAACACCCGCGACAGTCGTCGCATTGACGGAGCTGGTATCTCCGCCGACGAAGGTTGCCTGCTTGCCCTTTTCAGTTCAATATCCGTCAAATAGCCCGTGGCAGTAGACCTTGTATAGCTGTCCGGGCGTGGGAGTTACTATTCTGTGCATTGGCCGCATCTTGTGTATAGGATGTTGATTTTGTAGGATTCGATTCTCGGCTGGCCAGGCGTAGCTGGCATTGCACTGTTCGTTATTTCCTTTATCCACCATTTGCATCGCTCAAACTGGATTCTGTCTGGTCAGGCTCGCTTAAGCGTCTGCCAATCGTGCCGCGAGTGCCCGAAGAGCCTCTTCATCACTACCCTTGCGATCCTTCAGTGACCGAGCTCGGCGGTAAGATGATCAGGTTTCCTGCTGGGCGGTCACTCTGTGCAATCGTGCCTGTGCTGTTCGCTTGTTGCTCGCATCCGTTGGGGCTGCGAGGACGTTGCGTGAGCTGCACGATATTCGGTCAGCGATGGCATCTTGCTGTCACTGTGACGAAGGCAGAACGCAAACGCACAAACTGAGTGTTTTAAGATTCTTCTTGTTCATTTCATCATGGATTCTCCTCTTCATTCCTTAGTTCTGAGTCTTCGTCTGTTGATCGTTTTTCTGATCCGGCGTAGTGCTTCGTCTTTGTCGCGTTCCCACGGAGGTCTTTATAGAGGCCAAGCGGGTTGATCGCCGCTTCTCTTTATCATCCGTTTTGATCTGCTCAACGTGGATACACCGTATACGGAGTTATTTCCTTTTGCCGGTTCAGGGGATACTCGACCTCTGACCAGCGCACTGTAGCTTTGCCGCCTCCATCGGGATGACGCTGTTGATGGTGGTACCTACTGTCGCATTGTAGATTTCTGTACTTTGTTTTCCGCTTCTATGCGCGCTGTGAGGATATTTGTTTATCTTTTTGTCGAAGCTGTAAGCCGTGCTGAGCTGCTGTTGTAGACGACTCATCCAACGGGACGCTGCGAATGTCACGGACGAACTGACGAATGAAGTAGCTACTTTGCGTCGTTTGGCGCGTTTAGTTTGCCGTGGAGGGTTCGCTGTTCCATTCGCCTTCCTGTCTTGTGTCGGTCTCGACATAGACCAGTGTTCCGTGACGGCTTTATGCGAGCGCCCTGCGACGCAATGATCAAGGGATCTGCTGGATACGGCGCGTGTTATAGTTCTGCTCGATGTTTCTTCACGCGCATCCCTTGCGGGCAGCTTTTCCGCGGGCTCTGGGATGTCGTCGGGTGGTAGTGTTCCGGCCGATGAAATAATTGATTGATTTTCGGTAGATACCTCCCTAACATTTCTTCAGTCCATCGGATGTGGGAATGCCTGCGTGTTTATCCTAGACTGTGCCTATCTTAGCATAGAGATAAGGGATACAATAGGATTACAGATACTGAAGATGATCATAGAGATTTGATGTCTCATGCTTTCTCGATATGTGAACGCAAGAGGAAACCACGGCAAGTGCTGTAATCTCTCCACAAATTGCTTACACCGGACGGATGGAATATCTTGATAGAATT
>BNJS01002391.1_pt1 | contig 12342 bp, 13 predicted proteins | sample 8540461 | NCBI WGS metagenome assembly BNJS01 (sample SAMD00202454, study PRJDB9452) | human saliva metagenome | isolation source: human saliva | place: Japan
GTTTAAAAAAATAAAGAACCCCCCTACCCCCCTTTTTCGTTTTTCCACTTTCGGCTTCCGTTCCCAATTTTTTAATGCCACTTTTAGCTCCTGCTATACCCTTTTTTTTTATTTTATAGTGTATAGCCTTACAATTTAACCTTTAAAGTCTAAAACTTTAAAAAACACTATATAAAGCCTTTAAAATGCAAATGGTATTTTTAGATGTTTTTATTTTATAAGACAAGTTTAAAATTTGAGTGTCTATAATGCCTTTTAAAAGCATTTTAAAGGCTTCTTTGATGTTCTGTATAAGCTATAAAAAAAAAGAGTATATAAGCCACTCCAATAGCTTATATACCCTCAAAAAATTTTTTGTAACTAATAACCTTTACAGATTAATAGTTATGTATACATTTTTTGAAAAGAACAATAGCAAGAAAAATGCTATTGCGAAACCGATTATAAATGCTTTTTTCACTTTTACACCTCCTCTCCAGGAGAGAAAAGAAGAAAAATGGAACGATTAATTATACCATTGACATTTAAAAAATAAAAGTTTATAATTAATTTGAAAACGATTATTAATGCAAAACAAAATGGAACGAAAATAGCACTTACTCCAATAGGTGCTATTTTTAATTTTATTATATAATTTTAAAAAAGTAATTTTTATGATATAATAAGTTTGTGTGTAGTAGTTTATTAGTAAAAAAGACTTTACTGCTTCTCATTTTGTAGAAGTTGTGAAGTCTTTTTTCAATTAATTATATGCACTTAAAAAAGGCTTCTGTTCTCCCCTCAGACGAAAGATGAAGCCTTTTTTTTTTATATTCTTAAATAATGGAAAAAAATATGCTATAATATACTTATCTTATTTTTATCACGATTTATTTTAAAAAGGCTTATTTCTATTTATACTATATAGAAAATTAAGCCTTTTTGCTTTATTGGTATTCTTCCTCTTTAATTCGTTGTAATGTGCTTCTTGATATTCCTAGTTCTTTTGAAACAGATAAGCAACTTCTTTCCCCTCTTATCCATTCCTCAATTTTATCTCTTTGTACTTTTGTTAGGTCTGGGTATTTCTTAGGTCTACCTATTACCTTTCCAGTCCTATTAGAAATAAGTTTACCTCTGCTATTCTTAGACATTGAATTATAGGCTTGTTTCTGCCTTTTTAGTAGTTCTTTTCTCTCTCGTTCTGCTACCCAAGAAAGAAACTTTAAAAGGATAGGTCTTAAAAGATTATTTGTGATTTCATCTTGTGAAGTGGATAAGAAAGGCTCTTCAATGCTAATTATTTGGCACTCTCTAACCTCTGTTAATAATCTGTATTCTTCCTCAATCCCTTTCATATCTCTTCCTAATCGGTCGACACTTGTAATATAGAGAATATCGCCTTTTTTCAATATTCGATTTACTAGCTTCTGATATTCTATTCTCTGAAAATCTTTGCCACTTCCAATATCTTTAAAAATGTTTTCGGCTTTTACTCCTGCTTTTGAAAGTGCCTTTAATTGTCTTGTCAAGTCTTGTACTTCCCTCGAAACTCTAGCATATCCATATATTGCCATAATTGTTTTAAAACCCCCTTTCTTTTTAGACAATGTTTTTAGCTTCTGAAGATATATTTTTTCATCTGCAATTTTATATGCTTAAATACAACTGTTTTTAATCAATCTCTCTTTTTAATTTTGGTATTTCTGGCTCTAAATAATCTAACAAATAATCTAACTCTATTTTAATTTCTTTTATTATCTTTTTTAGGTCATCTTTCGTTATGTGGTTAGTTTCTATCTTTAATCTATTACAAACTTCATTTATTATATCTATATCTATATTTCTGCTTTCGCTCGCTACAACTATTCTACCTGCATTTATAAATTCAAAATCTCTATTTTCTAACTTTTCTAAGTTCTTGATTATTTTTTCCATTTCTTTTTCTTTTTCCATTTTTTCCTGCTCCTTTTTTATATATGCTTGTAATCAATTTGCTTGTTTTCAATCAACTTGTTATTTTTTCATCTCTTTCAAATACATATCAAAAAGATAATTTGTTATAGTTGCCATAGTTTCGCCTATTTCGGTACTATATAGCTTCATCTTGTTGTATATTTCCTCATTCATTCTAATTGAAACTGATTTACCATTACTCAATTTTCTGTAATGGTCTGGTATTGTTGAATGGTCTACAAGTGTTCCACTTTTCTCTATTTCTATAAGTTTTTCTAATATCCCTATATTTTCCAAAGTAAAGAATTTTTGTAGCCTTGTTATTGGAATATTGTTAAATACTGCTATTTCTGTACTATTTGCTTGATTGCTTTCATCTTGCTTACTTTCTTTTTCTTCTGCTTCATCTGTATTTGTTTGTAATCTTTCTGATTGATTTAAAGCATTTTCTAAAGTTTCTCTATGCAACTGTATATAATTTATAACTGCTTTTTTAATACCTACCTTTTTGAATACTTCCTTTTCTCCAGTAAGAAAAATTAGAGTATAAGTATCTTCATCTTGATTTTGATAAGAATTTTCCTTATCAATGAATTGTAAAAAGTCTTTACTTAGTCCAAAGGTGCTATTTAACATATTTACCACTCCTTTTTAAAATAAATATTTGGTAGTTATATTATACCATTTAATTAAGAAAAATACAATAAGAAATGCTTGAAAGATTACAAAAAGATTTCAAGCAACTTGTTTATAAAAACCTTGAAAATAAAAAGAAAAAAAATTAGTTTGATTAATTAAGATATTCCGACTTTATTTTTTTGAAATGTCTAAGGCTTCAAAAAAATATAAAAAAAGATTAAATTTTGACTATTTTTAATTTGAAAAAAATAATACATAGTTTATAATTTATATTCTATATTTTCAAAAATAATATACTAAAATACATTTTATACTTAAATAAGACTATATAAAATCTTATTATAGATTAAATATGTAATCTTAAATATCTTTTAATACCAATATAAAAACTATCTTATACAGCTGATAAAATAATAGTAAAAAATATTAAAGTGTGTACTAATAATATATAATAAGATAAATTAAATATTAGATAATCAAAATAATAAAATACAAACATATAATAATTATACTACAATTTTAAAATAAAAAAATAGGATATAAAATTTGAAAATACTAGAAATTAGCAAGGTTTTAAAGGCTTCCAAACGATACAAAATACCACACATTTTTTCTTTTTTTTCTTTTTTGGTTGCCTTGATGGAGTTATAAAAAAAAAGAAGTCAAGTGCGACAGTTTTCGCTAGAAAATGCCGATAGGCACACTTTACTTCGGCTTTTTTTTATGTTAAACTCCACAAGCAAAAAAGAAAAAGACACAAATTTAGCTTGTGCCTTTTATAAAATTAATCTTCTTCTGCTTCCTCATCTGAAGTAAAAAGAAAATTACATATTTTTTCCCAAAGATTTGATAAAATAGGTAATACTACTCTATATATAAAATCGCCTATTCCTACAATGATTAATAAAGAAGCTATTATAATTAAAGTCCATAAAGTTTTATTACCTAAAAAATTTATACTCCATTTTTGTGGTACTATTATTCTTAAAATAAATATTGAATTTAAAAAGAAAATAACAAAATATAAATCTTATTGATTACAAATGTATACTTTATATTATTTATACTTTTTTTATTAGATTATTTGTGCTTTTTAGTTACATTTTCTAAACTATTATTAACCTTTTGATAATCTGCTTCTAGGTTATTTCTATTCTTAATTATATTAGAATTTTTCGGCTTTTATATCCTCTGCAACTTCTTTTATATCTTCTATACTAGATTTTTAAAGTATATTTACATTCTTTCATTTCTTCTACAAGCCTATTTTTTTGTAACTTTCTAACTCTTGCTCTAATATTTTTCTATAATCTTCTATATTCGTTTGTAAAGTCTTAGATGTTTCTTTAATATTTTTCAAGAGTTTTATTTATAATTAAGTCCTTTTCTTCCTCCAGTAGCACTGGAAGATTTTTAATAGTGTCTAATATTTTTGAATTTATATTCTCTTGAAAACTCTCCATAGCTTCTAATAAATCTTTTGCTTTAAGTATTATCTTATTTTCTTCCAGTTCTAGCTTCTGTTTTAATTCTTCTTCTTTTATCTCCAGTACCTTATTCGTATTAGCATTTACTACTTCTATAAACTCTTGTTGTTCGCTAATAAGTGCTTTTTTAAATTCTTCTCTTGTGTTCTCCAGTATAGTTCTATAATCTTCTATCAGTTCTTTAAATTCTTGTTTAGCATTAATAAATGCCGTTTCTTTCTCCACTATCTTAGTATCTACATTCTCAAAAGTCTTGAAAAATGCTTGTATACTAGCTTCTAAGTTCCTAAGTACATTATAATTTGCCTCAATCATTCCTTTAAAGTCTAAATTAGTACTCAAATTCTTTATCCTCCTTTCTAACTGCTATTTCTTCAGTAATATCTTTATTATTATTTATTTCTGTATTTGTCTTAGTTTTTTCTATAAAATCAGAAATTTTTTCAAATAATTTTTCATTATTTTTCAATATTTCATCTACTTTTTCTGCTTCTCCAAAAGCACTCTTAACATTCAAAGTTACTTTCAAATCATTTATTTGTGATTTTATATTTCTTCCATACTGTAATTTGTTACTGTCTTTCCAATCTTCGCATTCTTCTAAATCATCAACTATATCAATTAGGTCATCATTTGTGATTTTCCCTTTATCAATCAAATCTATAAAATTGCTTAAATCTGCTTTTACCTTTTCTTCAAGTTCTTCTTTGGCTCTAGCTTCTATTTCTTTTCTTCTTGCTTCTGCTTCTTCTTTCTTCTTAATAAGTGCTTTTTGCTCTCTCTGAAGTCTTACTTGTTCTGCCACTTCTCTATTTAATTTATTAATCTTTTCAAGTTCAATGTTTTGCTTCAAAAGTTCGTTTTGAAACTCCTCATATTCCTTTTTAAATGCTTCTGCCATTTCAGTTTTATTTTGTTCCTCTGCTTCGTACTTTCTTTCATAAAAACTTTTTAAAATGCTTTCGTATTCAAGCACTTTTTCAAAAGCACTATCTTTAATTTCTTTATATTCTTGTTCTCTAACTTTTACATTTTCACTAACTGCTTTAAATTCTTCTCTGTGTGCTTCAATCTTCTTTTCTGTATCTTCTAAACTATCTTTTAAAACTTCTATTACTGTTGGAATACTTTTAATTTTTTCATTATTTTCAACAATTTTATCACTATTATTTTTAATTAGAGTATCTATATTATCTATTTTTTTCTTTCGTATTATCTCTACTTGTTATAGCATTTTGCTTTTGAGTATTAGCACTTTTTAACTCTTTTTCTGCTTGTTGTAATAAAGCTTTCAATCTTTCAACTTCTTTTTCCTTATCATCTGCAATTTTAGTTTTATCTTTTACTGCTTCTTCCTTACCAGGTAAATCTTCTTCAAGTAGATTTTTAGTATTAGTATAATCTTTTATACTTGCTTCAAGATTAGGTATTTCCTCTTTTCTCTCAACTAATTCTTTTTCTAAATCAGTAATTTTCTTTTCATCTTGCTTGTAATCATTCTGATTTATTTCAATCATCTTGTTAATTTCTTCTGCTTTTTCTTTTTCTTCTATGTAAATATTCTTTTTATTTTCAATTAAATTTTCTGCAACTTCTTTTATAGTTTTTTCTTTCTCTTTCATAACTTTTTCAAGCTCCTTTTCCAATTCTTCTGCTTCTATTTCTTTTACAAATTCTTCAAATTCTCTATTATTTTCTAACTCTTTGCTTCTGTCCCTGAAGAAATTATTATAGTCAAATGGATTAGTTTCTACATTAAAATTTCCTTTCTCTTGGTCGTGTAACCTCTCTAACTTAATTCTATTCTTAGTAGCTTCTCCATTTTCAACTGTTGCAAATGTGATTGTCTGTTTCTCTTTGTTGTGTCTTGTAATTGTTAGTCCATATTCCATAGCTATTTGATTTACATTTTCTTCTGTTAAATCAAGCCTTTTATACATTTCTTTAATCTTATTTGCTATATCGTTTCTCCAGCTTTTTTCTTCATCTTGCTTGAATACTTTATACTGATTTTTAGTGAGCCACTTCCTAGCATTTTTATCGTGCTTTTTTGCTTCGTGCATTGCTTCATATCTCTTACTATCTTCTATTTCGTATCCATTCGCTATGGCTATATCTTCTACTAATTTTCTTTGTCTTTCATATATATGGACTTCATCTAAAAATTCTCTCTCTGGTACTTTTTCTAACTGCTTCTCTGTTAATGACTGAAGCATTTTACCAGTACGAAAATTTACAGTATCAATCAATATATGTATATGTGTATTTTTTGTATCTGTATGAACTCCTATGAAGCAATTATAACCTTTTTCTTGATACTCCTTTTGACAATATTCTATACCTATTTTTAGTGCTAATTCTTTATCAGTTCCATATTCAAGGGATATAATATCGTGAAAACAAAATCTCATCTTGTTATCATCTTGGTCTTTATTAAACCTCTTTTTGTTAGCTTTTGTTTGCCTAAATGCCTTGTCTTTATCATCAGACATTCCTATTCCTACTGTGGTAAAACTATCTCTTGCAATGTAATTAAATAAGTCTTTCATTCCTGCACTATTCATTCTCTTTTCTTCTGCGATTTTCATAATCAATTGCATTTTCTATACCTCCGAAATCCTCTAATACTTCTGCAATTTCTTCACAATAACCTATAACAATATCCTCAAAATTTAATACTTCATTTTTTACATTTTTACTATTCATTTTTTTTACTACTTGATTTAAGTTTATTCCTATACGATTTAACTCATTATAGACTTTGTCTAACTTCAACATAAAGTTATAAATAGTATCTAAATTATTTGTTAAAAGTTCCTTGTTAATAAGTTCTCTTATATACTCTGCATAGCTTATTCCTAGTTCTGCACTTCTCATTTTTAATCTTGCTTCAACTTCTTCATCAAGTCTAAATATTAATTTTTTATTATACATTTTACACCTCACATTTAATAAAAAGCAAATAGAGTAAGAGTTTGAGAGTGGCGATACACTCTCAATAGCTTGTTTAAAAATGAACTCTTAAAAATACAATCGCTAGATGTGTTTTTAAAGTGAATTTTTACAAGCTAGAAAGGGGTTTCAAAAGGGGTTTCCCCTTTGACAGTGCTGATATGTTTTGAGTGGAACGAAATACATATCAAGGCACTGGCAAATTTATTAATTTTAAAAAAAATGTAATATAAAAATGACAATTTTTATACTTACATTTTAGCACTTTAAAAGTTGCAAAGCAAGTTTTAATGTTGCGATTTTGAAATACATAAATTTCATTATTTTGAAGCCTTTACATTTGTTTTAATTAATGCTAGAATAGTATTAATTAAAACAAAGGTAGGCGAGAAATAAATGGCTAAAGAGAAAACAACAAAAAAATAACATTAGAAGAAATTAAAAAAAGCTATTGGAAGAAAAATAAAATCAATCCAAAAAGATTTAGAAAAAAATTAAATGAATTAGAAAAAAATTAAAAAGAAAAAAATGAAGAAATAATTAATCTGCTAGATAAGTTTGAAAAAAATTGCTAAATAATAAAAAAATATCTTCAACTAAAGTTGATGAAATCTTAAATAATGTTATTGATATTTTTAAAAAAATAATCTTCCAAAAAGAAAGCCTAAAAAAATCTGCTTCTGATGAAAAAAATTAAAGAAAATAATGATGTAAATAATACAGAAACAGAAGAAACACAAAGTGTCTAAAAAAATGACTGTCTATAATAGGCTTTTAAAATCATTTTAAAAGGGGTAGCTATATGTTAGTACCCCTTAAATTTTTATCTATAATTTGTAAATTTAGTATGAACTCACTTCTGTTTTTTGTAAATGCTTCATTTATATCCTTACTGTTTTTTAATAGTAATGGAACAAAATTTTTATATACATTTATATATTCATAATCTTTAATTAAATTGTATAGCTTCTCTTGTCCTTTCTCTCCTGCATTATCATTATCAAATAGTAAAATTATATTAAGTTTTTTATTGGTCTTTCTAAAGACTTCTTGTGCAACTTCTTTTATTCTATTTGCTATCAAATTTTGAGTGCTTACTGCTCCTCCAGTACTGAAAGCTAGGCATTTATTTTGTAATGCAACTCTTACAGTTAAGGTATCGAATACCCCCTCACAAACATAGATATTATAGAAGCCATTTTCTATAATTCTTCTGCTTCTTATCATCTCCAGTAGGTAGCAATGATGGGTAGTTCTTTCTAAGTTATAAGAGTTTATATACCTAATTTTTTTCTTCTTTTCTGTATCATCTTTTGCATAGTAATCTTTTATTAATCTGCGAATAAAACTATAATCCGAACAAGGAAAAATTATATTTCTATACTCTCCCCACTCCTCTAATCCTACATAACCATTCATCAGTTTAAAATCTTCTTTTATAAACCCTCTTGAATATAAATAGTTCTCTATTTCTTCTGTCCTATGCAATTTAAAATTAACTATAAAAGTATTTATAATGTTGTAATAAGTTAGTATTTTTTTCTCATTTTTTTGCTTCTTCCTAACCTTTTTTATCGTTGTATACTGTCTATTTACATCAATTTTATTCGGTCTTTCTAAAAATTCTTTACTTAAAAGAAAATCTACTATTTCTCCAGTCTTTTTTAATTTTAAACTTGGCTCTACTACTCTTGCTATATCTATAACATCTCCAGTAAAATTACAGTTGAAGCACTTGCATTTTAAATATCCTCTTTTTTCTTCTGCTAATGTTCTTTCATTGGTATTTTTACTATAAAAGAAATTTAATTTTTCTGCTCCACAACTGAAACAAATTTCGTTTTCTATTTCGTGGTTTATGCCAAATTTCTCAAGTATTTCAATATCTTTTGAATGTAGCAATTCTAATTTTTTATTAAAATTGGTATACCTAACACCTACTAATTTTCTATTATCATTATCTTGCTTGAAATCATTTTGCTTGTTTTCAATCATTTGTATCACATTCCTTTTATTATAAAGTCCGTGGAAAAAAATAAATTGTTGTTTTGTTTTCTTTATAGTATTTTTTGTTGCTCTACTATAACTTTTGCTTCATCTTTCTTAACTGCTTCTACTTCCTTTTTCTTTGGCTTTACATAATTAAATCTTTCTGCCATTCTTCTGTATAAAAATGATTGAGTAGGTAGATAAAATTCGACTTCTAAATCTTCATAGGTCTGGTGGTCTCTTTGCTTAGCTATTTGCAAGTTTATAAGTCTAAACATACTTGGGTCGTCGGCTTTTTTTGTTAGAAAGATAATTGCTCCAGGATCTTGGTCTAGTTGTGAACTTCCTTTTAAAGATGTTCCATACAATTTATAACTTTTTTGATTTCTGTTAGCATTTTGTGCTTCTTTTTTAGCTTCTGTAGTCATTTGTGCTACTGCAATAACTACTATTTCATTATCTTTGGCTATCTGCTTCAATTTCTTAGATATGTATGTAATTCTTTCTGTATCATTTGCTCCTTTTCCTACAAGCAACTGAAGATAATCTACTACAATAAAATCTAATTTTCCTCTTAATGCTATTGTATTTTTTACATACATTTCAAGTTCATCTACTGGCATACTACTTGTATCTACTATTTCTAATCTTCTAACTTTTTCTCTAAACTTTTGTATTCTTTTCCATAATCTTTCTTTATCTTCTTCCTTTAGTTCTGTTTCTAAATACTTCATTAAACTTTCTTTTTTTAAAAATTTTTCAGTAGGTATTCCAGTACTTATACTTAACGCTCTATTAGAAATAGCCTTTTTTGCCATTTCCAAGCTAAAAAATATACCGTTATACCCCGATTGTTCTAACTTTAAAGCTAAATCAAGTACAAAAGAAGTTTTCCCCGTTCCAGGTTCGCCTGAAATTAAAACCAATTCTTGTCTAAACAATTTTAATACTAGGTCTAATACAGTATTTGTAGTTAAAATATCTTCATTTTCATCTTCTCCCTCTAATAATTCAAGTGCTTCTTCTCTAAAAAATGATTTTTTAACTACTTTTACTCCAGTTTTTATATCTTCACCTAATGTTAATATATTCTTTTCTATATTTAAAACAACTTCTTCATCTTCTAAAGCCTTTATTGTTTGTTTAATTATATATGCCTTTTTTAGCTTCTCAATGTTCTTTATAGTATTGTCTAAATTAAATCTACTTGCTAATGTTTCTAAATTTGCTTGTAAATCAATTTCTTTTAAAAAGTCTTTTAAATCTTCTATTTCCAATACTTCTGCTAAATCCATATTATGCCATTTATATTTATTGGTACTAGATATAAAATTTCTAATTATTTCAGTATTTATATATTTTTAAATCTATATTTAATATAGTATTTAAAAATTTCTTCTCTCTCAAATTGTAAAAAAATTATATCTATTATCTTTACTGGAGATGCAAACAAATAAAAAAATGTTGCAAGTTCTATTTCATTTTCAAAAGTATCTATATTTTTTTACAGTTCTAATTTTATTTTTCTTTCTTGTATTTTTTTCTAACATTTTCTATTCCTCCTCAAATTCAAAAAAAGATTAATTAATCCTTTATTTTTTTAACTTCTTCTGCTTCATCTGTATTTATATAACTTGCTTGAATGCTTTCATCTTGCTTACAATCATTTTTTTAATTTTTTTCTATGTTATTTATACTTTTTAATTAAATATTTTTCTAGGGTCTATATTTGCTTTTTCATTTTTTATACTATTTATTCTTAAAATCTCTCTATAAATTTCTTCTCCAGTATAATTTTCTAACAAGAAATTTATATTAGTTTCTACTAATCTATAATCTATGCCTTGTCCTTTTAAAAATTCTTTTACAAGTTTTAAATAGTCAATTTCTTCTTTATTTTCAATATCTTTTTTATTATCATCAGTTGCTTGAATGCTTACAGATTGATTACAACCAATTTCATTTTCTAGCTTTTCAATTTCTTCTTTATTCTTTCCAATTTCTGCTTCTAAACTTCTAATTTTTTCTAGTGCTTCCTTGATACAAAATTCGTAATGATTGATAATATCTCTATTTATAGCTTCATCGGCACTATCAATCGCTCCTGCTTCTCTAGTTTGTTTTATATATTCCTTGTATCTTTCTACTTTCTTCTTTTCAAGTACAATTTCATCTTCTGCAATATCATTTTGCACTTCTAATCCACTTTTAACCATATCTAAATTAAATAATCTTTCTTCTTCTTTTATATCAATTTCTTCATTTATATTAGCTTCTAGTTTATCTTTTAATATTTCTTTTGATACTGGTACTTCTATAATGTCCTCTTTTGTACTTGTTACAAAATAAAAATTAATATTTGTTACTTTTCTTTTATCCCCTCTTTTATCTTCTGTATTTTCATTTTCATTTATTTCAACTTCATCTCCATTATTATAAAGAACTACTACTTTAAATTTTTTTAAAAAAATAAAAAGAAAAAAATCTTTAAATGATGGTACTAAAATTCTATCTCTTATTTTTAGAAAAACTATAACTGTCTGGAATATCCAATTTTTTTCTAAAAATCTTCTATTGTAAGAAATAATTTTTCCAGTAGATTTAAACTGCATTAATTCTTTATAAAGAAGCTTTTACATATTTACTACTTAATTTTTATAAAATTTGCTAATCCAAACTCTGTAAAATTAGAAAAAAATCATTCAATAAGTAAGCATAATCTTGATTAATTCTTACAGTTAAAGTTCCAGTTTTTTTACTTATCCGAAATGTAGGAAATAAAAACAAACTGGTCTATATAGTCTTTTGTTTCAATTTCACAAATAGAGTTTAAAAATTTTTTTCTGTTCGTGCTTCTTAATTTATTAATAAAATTATCAGTATTATGACTTGTATCGTATTCAATTTTTCTTTTTCAACTCATTAAAACTGAATATAACTTCATTAGTTCCTTGTTTTTTTAATTTAGAACAAATAGCCATAAAAAAATTTAATTCTAGTGCATTAAAAATTTTTTTAAATATGTTTTTATTGTTTAAATCATTGTTGTATCTTACTACTTCTTTATCTTTTTCTTTCATTTACAATAGATTTCTCCTTTCTTTTTTTCTAAAAAAACATTATATAACTTTTTAAAAGACATTGTCAATATAAATAATGTATTTTTTTAAAAATATTTTTTTATAGTATTTAAAAGAATAAATATAACTATAATAATAAGACAAAAAAATATAATATTTTTGTCTTATTATTCCCAAAAAAATGTCTTTATTATTCCCAAAAAAATGTCTTTATTATTCCCAAAAATGTCTTTATAGCACTTCTAAACTGTTGAAAAAAA
>BNJS01000660.1_pt1 | contig 12332 bp, 13 predicted proteins | sample 8540461 | NCBI WGS metagenome assembly BNJS01 (sample SAMD00202454, study PRJDB9452) | human saliva metagenome | isolation source: human saliva | place: Japan
TAGACCAATCTTCAAAAGCACAAGAAGCTGGTAAGCAAAATTGGGTATATTCCGGAAGGGCTTATGAAATTCCGTGGAGTGATGGAACGAAAACTGCTACTGTAGACTTAACGAAAGTAGAGGTTCAAAGACCAGAACCTACCACAGCAGATACAACTTCTGCAGAAACATTTTATACACCTTCAACAGATCATTTATAAAATGAAGCACTTTGGTAGCCATGCCAAAGTGCTTTTTTGATGCATTCAGGATAGGAAACGAAGTGAGTTTATGATAAAATAAGCGTATCTTATTAGAGGAGTGAATATAAGTGGAAAATAAAGGACGTCGTATTTTAAGTGCTATTATCTCGATTGTGATTATTGCAGTGTGGGCATTTTTACGTTTCCAACGTTATCAAGCAAGACATGAGCGTGAAAGAGAGCAACAAGAACTCTTGAAAAATTCTCAAGTGGTGGAACAAGCGATGCAAAATAGCAATGCGCAGGCTAATAATGCAGCTGACAAACTTAAACAAGCGTTGGATGGTGTTAAAGACAAAATTTCAACGACTGAATCAGAAGAGTTGAAGAATGTAGAGATGAATAAAGCCATTGAAGGTGGATATAGTATCGTTAAAAAAGATGGTAAATTCTATATTGTTAAAGATAATAATTTTTCAAAAGCGGTTGAATTAACAGGAGTTACAGAAGCTCTTGTAATACCGACTACAGCAGAAGAAGAAAACTTAAAATATAATGTACTTGTCGTGAAAAAAGACGGTGAATACCGAATTGTTAATGAAACGGGAAAAGAAGTCTTAGTCTTAACAGGTGAGACAATCACTGAAGATACAACATTTGTATTAAAAGGCGACACATTGTATATCAAATAGCAGGATACGAAGGCGAACGGTCAGGGACGAATCATTGGACTGATATGACGCAAGGGACTCGGAACGAGTCGTGCGGACATATCAGGAAATGGACGTCGGCCCTGTGAGCCTGAGTTCAACTAAAAGGATGTGAGCAGAAAGGACATCAGCAAATGTGCTGATGTCCTTTTTTGTATCTAGTAATTCGTTTCTAAACGCTTTTCTCGCATCCTGATGTAGTTGAGCTCGCAATCGCAGAAATGGCGTGCGTTTCCTCAAACGTCCGCAGAACGTTTCACGTTCCTTCCGGCGTTCGAGTCCAACGTTCCATTTCTGAGCGCGATTGCTCGTATCCTTACTTCTGAGCCAACATTGTCACAAATCTCATTTTAATGCGATTGCCGTTTTCGTCCGTCTTATGGAGTTGTCCAAAGTCTTCATTATATTTATGCAATGTCCAGCCAGCGTAGTAGTCTTTCAATTCGCTGCTTGCAAAAGTCTTAGGAAAGTTCACTGGACATGGCGCGTCTTCTGTCGACATGGCCGCCACGATGAGGTTGAATCCGCCAGGTGCTGTATGGGATTGCATATTTTCAATCACATCAGGAATTGTATACGGATCTAAGAACATCAAGACCACTGTTGAAATAATCACGTCATAGAGGCCTCCTGGAATATCTGCGCTCTCAATATTATAAGGTTGAATATCGATATTAAGGCCTTCTGCTTCCGCAATCTGTGCTAATTTTGCAAGGCTCATCGAGTTGATGTCGAGCGAAGTCACATCGAAGCCTTTCTTCGCCAAGTATAAGCTATTTCTTCCTTCGCCACTTCCAAGGTCGAGCACCTTTCCTTTAGGGAACTTCGGTGTTGTTTCAATCACTTCTGAATGTGTACGCGTGAGGTTGTATTTTTTTGCGAAATAATCTTCAGGCGTACAATAGAAAGTCAGAAAACATTTCAAGTCATCACTTGCTGGAGAAACGCGGTGCCACGCTTGAGGTTCGACGAATGGAATCTCGGAATCTTTCGTAAAGAGATGCTGGGCTAAAACATTTCCGTCTTCATCGAGTTCATAGAAGGTAAGCGAGCCCTCTAAAATCGTGAGGCGCGCCCAAGTCCCCACTTTGGTATTATGCATTTTTTGGAAGGGTTCGGGCAAAGTTGTCGCCGTCCAAGTTGGCATTGTTTTATAAGGAATTAATTCGTGCTCCATAAAAAAGCTCCTTTCGAGGTTGTCATTCTCATTGTACAAGAAAATGAAAGGCTAGAAAAATATTAGCTATTATATAGTAGTTTTAAAAACAGATATAACCAATAGTTATAACCAGCGATAAAAAAGTGTTAATTGACTAGAAGGTGGTTTACTGATATCCTATTAACATGTTTATAAGACACGTTGATGAGAAGAGTAAAAGTGGAACTTTTCAGTAGAGAGTCTCGGGTGGTGAAAAGAGACATGAGTGGAAGCTTTGAAGATGGCCTCAGGTGTTAATCGTTGAATGATTAGGCGATTACGGGTAAGCCCGATACAGCTTTCTGTTTTGATTGAAACAGATAGAGATAGTGTTTGTGAGAATACTATAAACAAAGGTGGTAACACGAGAATTTGACTCGTCCTTTTGCTAACCCCATGTTAGCGAGGGACGATTTTTGTTTGAAGAAAAGAAAGGAGAACACATGATTAAATTAGAAAATATCGACGTGACCTTTACGCAAGGCAAAAAAGTCGTTAAAGCCGTTCGAAATGTTTCTGTCGATGTGGAAGCCGGGGATATATACGGGATTATCGGATATAGTGGTGCTGGTAAAAGTACGCTAGTTCGTACCATTAACTTACTGCAACGTCCAACAAGCGGAACAGTCGAAGTGAATGGCATCGATTTATTGAAGTTAAAACCAAATGAATTGCGTGATGCACGTAAGAAAATTGGGATGATTTTCCAACACTTCAACTTAATGAATACGTTGAGCGTATTTGATAACGTAGCCTTCCCGTTGAAAAAAGCGAAGAAACCAAAAGTTGAAGAGCCACAAGAAGGTGCAAAAGAGTTTGATCCAAACGCTGGAGAAAACCAAGAACCAAAATTGGTGAAGTTAACTAAACAGGAAATTAAAGAGAAGGTTGACTCTCTACTGCAATTGGTTGGTCTTGAAGATAAGGCAAATAGCTATCCAAGCCAACTCTCTGGGGGACAAAAACAGCGTGTAGCGATTGCCCGTGCGTTAGCCAACGACCCAGACGTATTGCTCTGTGACGAAGCGACAAGTGCGCTTGACCCTAAAACAACATACTCAATCTTAGAGTTGTTGAAGAAGGTAAATGAACAATTAGGCATTACGATTGTGATTATCACGCATGAAATGCAAGTTGTAAAAGAAATCTGTAATAAGGTTGCCGTAATGGAAGACGGTGAAGTGATTGAGCAAGGAACAGTGCTTGATATCTTTACAAATCCACAACGCAACTTAACGAAAGACTTTATCGATACAGCAACGCATATCAACCAAGGAATTGAAACAGTTCTCTCACATGAACAGTTATTGAATCTGAAGGATGGAGATTACTTAGTGAAAATTTCGTTCGTCGGTGCTTCGACAGGGGAACCGTTGATTACGAAATTATCGACTCAATTCCAAGTAGCAGCGAACATCTTATTCGCCAACGTGGAAATCATCCAAGAGACTCCAGTTGGAACATTATTGGTAGGTCTCTCTGGTGAAAAAGAAAGCATCGAAAATGCACTTTCTTACATTAAAGGACAAGGTGTGTCTGTTGATGTTTTAGAAGAAGCAAAGGGAGGTGCCTAAGATGAATTTATTAGCCTTTATTGATTTTAAAACTTGGTTTCCAAACATCGATGCCAAAGTATGGGCGGAAATTCAAAAAGCCACATTTGATACATTAATCATGGTTGGTTTAACAGGTTTAATCGCAGGAATCTTAGGAATTGCCTTAGGGGTGACACTAGTTGTAACACGTGAAGGGAACATCCTTGAAAATAAACCATTGTACTTGGTGCTTGATAAAGTCGTGAACTTATTCCGTTCAATCCCATTTATCATTCTTGCCATGTTACTGATTCCAGTAACTCGTGCAATCGTAGGAACAACCATTGGGATTCCAGGAGCTATCGTTCCGTTAGTATTCGCTACCGTTCCATTCTACTCTCGTCAAGTGCAATTAGCGTTGACCGAAGTAGATAAAGGAGTTATCGAAGCGATGAAGCAATGGGATGTACACCGCTAGAAATTATCTTCCGTGTGTACTTAAAAGAAGGCTTGCCAAGCTTAATCCGTGCAAGCTCACTAACAATTATCAGCTTAATTGGTTTAACAACCATGGCCGGAGCGTTTGGTGCCGGCGGTATCGGTAACGTAGCTATCTCACGTGGTTATAACCGATTCCAAGGAGACGTTATCGTGGTAGCTACAATTATCATGTTAATCATCGTCTTCATCACCCAAGCAATCGGTGACTATTTAGAGAAAAAAGCCACTAAATAAAAACCAGGATACGAGGGCGAACGCTCAGGGACGAAACACTGGACCGGAGTAACGCAAGGGACTTGGAACAAGTCGTGCGGATACTACGGGAAGTGGACGTCGGACCTGTGAGCCCGAGTTCAACTACACAGGATGCGAGCAATCTCATCCAAAAAAAACAAACTAACTCAAAAGGGGAAAACAAAATGAACTTTAAAAAATTATTCGTAGCTGCAGCGGCAGCATTATCATTAGCAGCATGTGGAGCTGCACAATCATCAAACTCATCAAGCTCAGCTTCAACAGAAGCTAAACAAGAAAACAAACACGTGAAAATCGGTGTTAACGCTGGTAACCACGAAGTTTGGGATGACATTATTGCTCGTTTGAAAGAAAAAGAAGGTATTGAAGTTGAATTAGTAGAATTTACTGACTACGTACAACCTAACCAAGCGTTAGAAAATGGCGACGTTGACTTGAACGCTTTCCAAACAATTATTTACTTAGAACGTTTCAACAAAGAACAAGGAACACACATCAAACCAATCGGCTACACTGTAATTGCTCCAATGGGTGTGTACTCTAAGAAAATTAAAAACGTAAGTGAATTAAAAGATGGCGATACAATTGCTATTCCTGAAGATACTTCAAACAACTCACGCGCATTACGTTTACTACACGCAGCTGGCGTTATTAAATTAAAAGATCCTAACAACACTTTAGCAACTAAAGATGATATCGTTGAAAATCCTAAAAACATCCAAATCAAAGAATTACCTGCTGGACAAACAGCTCGTGCTTTAGATGATGTTGCTGCTTCATTAATCAACAACGGTTTTGCTGTTGAAGCTGGATTCCAACCAACAAAAGATGCTATCTTCATCGAACAAATTACTGACTCTTCACAACCTTACTACAACGTAATCGCTGCTAAAGAAGGTAACGAAAACAACGAAGTTTACAAAAAAGTTGTGGAATACTACCAATCACCAGAAACAGCTAAGAAAATCGAAGAAGTTACAAAAGGTGCTAGCGTACCAGTTTGGGAAAAAGCTACTTTGAAATAACAAAACTTTAAGAGGCGTGCTTAGCATGCCTCTTTATTCAATGGAAGAAGGCAAAGACGATGAGCGAAATTAAACAAAAAGCACAAGCGTTAAACGACTATCTTGTCGCAACAAGAAGACATTTTCACGAAAATCCAGAATCGAGCTTAAAAGAGTACGATACTGCTGCCTACATTCAAAAAGAATTAACTGCATTTGGAATCCCATTTGAAAAAGTAGCTGAAACAGGGACGTTAGCCATTATTAAAGGTGGCAAAGGGGAAGGGAAGACCGTTTTACTTCGTGCGGATATTGATGCGTTAGAACTTCCAGACTGCACTGGTAAACCTTATGCATCTAAACGTCCAGGATTAAACCATGCCTGTGGACATGATGCGCATACGACAATGGGGCTAGGAACGGCTAGAGTCTTGAACGGATTGAAAGACAGCTTTGCAGGAACTGTCTTAATCGCATTTCAACCAGCAGAAGAAATCGGTGCGGGAGCGAAGCAATTTGTTGCTTCTGGGAAAATCGACAACATCGATGAATCATTTGCGATTCACGTAAATTCAGGACTTCCTCTAGGCACATTTGCGGTTCAAGGGGGTCCGGTGAATGCTTCATGTGATATTTTCAAAATCAAAATTACAGGGAAGAGCTCTCACGTAGGGCGTCCTCATTTAGGACGTGATGCACTTGTAACGGCTAGTGAAGTGGTTGTGGCGTTACAAACAATCGTCGCTCGTGAAGTGGACCCTGGTGATCGCGCTGTAGTAGGTGTAGGTAAATTAAATGCTGGAACACGTTACAATATCGTTGCTAATGACGCTGAAATCGAAGGAACGATTCGAGCATTTAGCCATGAAACACGTGCGCACTTAAAAGAAGCGGTAACACGTATTGCGAAAGGCATTGTGGAATTAAACCGCTGTGAATTTGAAATTGATTGGTATGATGCAGCCGCTCCAGTGATTAATTCTCCAGAGTTAGCAGAAGAATTCCAAAAGGTAGTTTCTAAAGTGCAAGGAATCGAAACTCTCGTTACAAAATATGAACTAACGATGGGGGCCGATGACTTTGCGGATTACGTAGTGAATAAACCTGGTGTTTATGGCTTGTTAGGTAGCCAATCTGGCGAAGAGACGGCTTATGGGCACCACCATGAAAAATTCGATATCGATGAGCGTGTATTAGCACTTGGTGTTGAAATTGAAGTGAAGTATTTCTTAAGCAGACTTGCATAGTTTTTAAGATAAAAAGGGCGGAGATATATCCGACCTTTTTTGTTTAAAAAATCGTTAAAATTCTTTATTTTTTGCTGAAATTTCATATGCAAGTATATACCTGTATGCTATAATCCTTTTGTGTCTGAAAATAGTACAGTTGTTTTTCAGAAAGAGAATATAAAAAGTGTTGGGAGAACCCATGAAACAGTTATTAGAACAATTAGAATTAAATAGTAAACAAGACAAAGTGGTATACCGACATGATTTAATGCCAGAAGAGGAATTGACAGCTAGCCTTGTTTGGGAATACTCGGACAAGCTTGCTTTTTACTTGAGCGAAACCTATAAAGAAGACAAGTCTCCAATCGTTGTTTACGGGCATAAGCATCCATTTATGTTGGTGTATTTTCTAGCATGTGTGAAATCTGGACGTGCCTATTGTCCAGTAGATGTAAATACACCGATTGACCGTGTTGAAGATATTATCGCAACCGTTAAGAGCCCAATCGTACTTGTGAGTGAAGAAATTTCACTAGGAGTACCCACGTTAACAGTTCCAAAAGCGAAAGAAGTCATTGCTTCTACGACCGAACGTATTTCAAAAGAACAATATGTTCAAGGAGAAGATATCTTCTATATTATCTTTACTTCTGGAAGTACAGGAAAACCAAAAGGAGTTTCGATTACTTACAATAACTTGAATCATTTCTTAGATTGGTACACAGGGTATTACAAAGAGAAAGGCCCTCAAGTCTTCCTTGGGCATCCGCCATTCTCGTTTGATTTATCGGTAATGTCACTCTGGCCAGCGCTCTATATGCATGCGCCACTTGTTCAAATTGACAAAGAGCATTTACAAGACTTCAAAGTGTTGTTTAAAACATTAGAAGAATCGAAAGCAACAGTGTGGATTTCAACGCCATCGTTTGCGGAAATGTGCTTGGTGGATCCAAGTTTCAACGAAGAGCTGCTTCCTGAATTAGAGCAGTTTGTCTTCTGCGGAGAGAAGTTATTTAGCACCACTGTTGAAAAACTAATGGAACGATTCCCACGCGCAGAAGTGGTGAACACCTATGGCCCAACAGAATCAACGGTTATGGTCACATGGATGCCATTAACACGAGAATTGTTAGAGAAGTATCCAGATAATCTGCCTGTGGGTGTGATTAAGCCTGGGACAACGGTATTGATTGATGGTCCAAAAAATGGAGAAATTATTATTTACGGAAATACTGTGGCAAAAGGCTATTATGAAAATCCTGAAATGAATGCGAAACATTTCTTCGAAGTAGACGAAGAGCGTGCATATCGTACAGGGGACGTGGGACATTTCGAAGGAGATTTATTGTTCTGTGAAGGACGAATCGATTTCCAAATCAAATTACATGGTCACCGTATCGAGTTGGAAGATATCGACAATAACTTATTGAAGAATCCGAAAATTCGTCAGGCCGCAACGGTTCCTTCGATGGCAGATGGGAAAGTAAAATCGATTACTTCGTTTGTTGTGTATAACGAGCCGATTGAAAAACGTTTTGAAACAGTCAAACTCGTGAAAAAAGAATTGGCGCAACATGTGCCGGAATATATGATTCCAAAGAAAGTCGTCTTCTTAGACGAGATGCCGTTGAACAATAATGGTAAAATTGATAAAAAACAATTAAAGGAGCTTGTGTAGTCGATGCATTATTTTGAAGGTCTCTCTTTCTTCATGACGCTAGGACTCGTCTTAATCGTAGCGTTCATACTAAATGTCTTTCAAAAATCTACGTATTATCTATCATTACTATTCTCATTAGTGATGGTCTATTTCGTGTTTATCAAAACACCGGACCAGCTGTTTGCGCTTCTGGGATTTGTAGTGTTAGGGTATATTTTGATGCAGTTGACAGCCAAACTAAAAGACCGCAGAAGACGATGCCGATGATGGTATTGTTAGCGGGGCTGCCGTTAATTGTGGTGAAAGTGTTGCCTGTATTTAATGTGAATGGATTTGGATTTTTAGGGATTTCATATATGACCTTTAAACTGATTCAAATCATGATCGAGATGTATGACGGCTTGATTGAAAAACCAATGTCTGTTCTCGACTATACGCATTTCTTATTATTCTTCCCGGCGCTCAGTTCGGGACCGATTGACCGTAGTCGCAGATTTATGGACGATTGGCACAAACAAAGAAGCCGAGCGGAGTATTTAGAACTCGCAGGTACAGGTATTTTTAGGTTAGTGTTAGGTTTGTTCTATAAGTTGGTATTATCCGGAATGGTATTTCAACAGATGAGCATGCTAAGGTCAGAAGATTTTTGGTATTTACTCGTTTATATGTATTATTATACGGCGTACTTGTTCTTTGACTTTGCTGGATACAGTTTAATGGCGGTAGGGGCAAGTAATATTCTTGGGATTGAAACGCCGATGAACTTCAATTTCCCATTTATCAGTATCGATATTAAAGACTTCTGGAACAGATGGCATATTACGCTATCGACATGGTTACGTGACTTTGTGTTCTCGCGAATTGTCATGCGATTCATGCGTAAGAAAGTGTTCAAGAAGAGACTGACAACGGCGATGATTGCCTATATGATTAATATGACCTTTATGGGATTTTGGCATGGGGTGACACCAGAGTACATTATATACGGTGTGTATCACGGAGTGCTGATGGCGTCGTTTGAGTGGTATCAGAAGAAGTCGAAATTTTATAAGAAAAACAAGAATAAGACGTGGTATAAAATCACAAGTTGGTTCATCACAATGCATTTAGTGATGTTTGGGTTCTTGATTTTTTCAGGAAAACCATTATTATGGATAAATAAATTTATTTTAATGTAATAGGAGGGACTTCCATGGAAGAAAGAATTTTTAGAAATTTTTAGAAGAAATTTGCGAAGATGAAGTAGTCTACGAAGATAAAGACATCAACTTAAAAGAAGAAGGATTAATGGATTCATTAGCATTCGTTGAACTACTAGTTCGCTTAGAAGAGTTCGGTATCGAAGTGGCTCCAACAGAAGTGACATACGAAGAAATCGATACTCCAAATAAAATTATTAAATACGTTTCAGAACGTGTTGCTTAAATTAAAATAGTAAAAGGCGCTTCCTATCGAGTAGGAGGCGCCTTTTTGCGTATCTAGAATTTAATATTTAATAGTTTGTTGACTTCTGTATAAGCGGATTGAATTCGCTCGAGCGTTTCTTTGTCTACGGTATGTTCTAGAGGACCGCCTGGCATATAGTTTTCTGCGAGAAAGACTTGATAGTCGTAAGCAGGACCTCCCATAAAGCTGCGGTCAATTTCTGTCCGTGAAACCCATGTTGGATGAGCCTTAACACTTGTGAGGGTCGTCTTGCCGTTTTCTTTTTCGATGGTGATATCCATAATCACGCCACGCTCGGTCCAGATGTTTTCCAAGGTTTCGACGCGTTGGTTCGAAAGGAGATTTCCCATTGAGTAGATGATGAATTTCTTTTCACCGTCTTTTGTAATCGTTTCTGTCGGCTCAATGACGTGTGGATGTCCGCCGAAAATGACATCGGCACCCCATTCGATCATTTGGTGATACGTATCAATTTGTCCTTGTGTTGGATGAAGGTGATATTCTTCTCCCATTTGTGGTAATACAATCGTAAAATCAGCAATTTCTTCAGCGCGTTGGATGAGCTGCTTCACCCTTTGCATATTCAAATCGTATAGATGATTGTTGTATTCTTCGTCGGTGAGAGTTGCTTCGATACCGTTGAAACCATACGCAAATCCAAGGATGGCCACTTTGATGCCGTTGACTTCTTTTACAAGGATGCCTTCTGATGGGTCGACCTTTACCCCGAAAATATCAAGTCCATGTTTGCGGAAAGCATTGGCTGTGTATTTCAAACCTTCGATGCCTGTGTCGAGAATGTGATTATGGGCTAAGTCGAGTACATCGTATCCGGCGTCTTTAATGCTTTGAATCACTTCTTCAGGTGCGTTAAACAGTGGATATCCAGCAAGGGGTTCGTTTGGATTAATGGTCCCTTCGAAATCCCCAATCGCTAAGTCCGCGCTAGATACGAGTGGAGTGATTTGTTCGTAGTCATTCTTGAAATCATAGGATGTCCCATCAAATGCACTGCCATAAACGATATCGTGATAGAGCATATCCCCACTCGCGGTGATGCGAGCAACTTGTTTATTCGATGGTGGAGACTGAGGGTTTATTTGGTGTAGCGACAGCCTCTTGATTTTGTTCAGATGATGCTTTCGATGTTTGAACAGTCTCTATGCTTTCTTGCGCAGAGGGACGCGTAAGAAAACCTGCTGTAATCGTAAATGCAGATAAAATACAAATCCCGTAAAACTCCATTCGTTTGATTTTGTCATTCTGTGAATTGCCTCTCATAAATCCCCCTCCAAAACCTGTATTAATTGTATTATACTCCGAATTAATTCCTATTTAAATAGTAATTTTAGAATATATGGAAATAAATAATTTAGTCACAATACCCTCTAGAATTACTCGACAGATAGCTATATAATTTAGTTGAAAACAGAAGTTGATAGTTTTGTTGTAGGAAATCATTACAGGGAGGGTGTATGGTGATGGATAAGTCAAATAGGTTTCTGCTCAGAATCTTCTGTTGTTTTACAGTTTTGATAATTTTATTATTATTGCAGTTTAAATTTGCTAGTGTGTATGGCGATACGGTAACCTCGATTCAATCTATGGATGAAATCATTCATCTAGAAGAAGAAATTCTCAATATGTCTCGCGATGGGGACGAACGTATAGAAAGTGTTGACTTTGACCATGCAGTCAAGATGTATTATGACGTTCCGCTGTTTAACGAGGAAAAGAATCTAGATAGCGAAGAGATTGAACGGATCATAACTAATAGTAACTATAAATGGGTGGTTCCGATAAAGAATCCTACTCTAGAGAAAGAGGCTCATCTTTATATTGGAGGTCCGACAAATTCATTAGAAATCGAAAACAAAGTGAAGCAGGGATATCTAACAAAAGAAGAAGGAGAAAAACTGATTCAGTCACAAGGAAAATGGACAGTTGCTTATGTGAGCACTTATGAGAAGAATGCGCATTCAATTATAAAAGTGGCTCAGGAAGTGATTGAAAAAGAATACTTAAATGTAGAAAAGATTATTTTTGCCGTTTCTAAAGAGTTACAAGTTCCGGTGGTGCTTATAAAAGTGGATGGAGTTTATAAAGTATTGTTCCATGAATTTCCTTTAGTAGAAGGAGGTATCTCAAATGTAAAAGGTGAGCTATCTCTAGATAAGTTCTATCCATTTAACGAGGCTAAGGAAGTAGTGCGTGAGTTTGCTAGGGAACATCATATAGGTTTCAGAGAAATGGCGATGCAAGGCCGAACAGGTGGTTATTCCATGGACAGAGTCTTCTCATTGCGATTATAGGGATAGCAATTGTTGGATTCATCCTTATATAAACTATTTCGAAAAAAAGATAGCGCAACCAAAACATGACTAATCCTTAAGAAACTGTAATAAAACAACAAAAGGGTGGAAAAAAATGGAACAATTAGGGTTATAATAAGAAACGTTAAAAATAAATGCTGTAAGCATCAAGGAGGAACTAAAACATGAGTCGTTTAGTAAGCATGACTGAAATGTTACAAAAAAGCTAAAGAAGGTAAATACGCTGTTGGTCAATTCAACATCAACAACTTAGAATGGACACAAGCAGTATTAACAGCA
>BNJS01003351.1_pt1 | contig 12293 bp, 7 predicted proteins | sample 8540461 | NCBI WGS metagenome assembly BNJS01 (sample SAMD00202454, study PRJDB9452) | human saliva metagenome | isolation source: human saliva | place: Japan
TCTAAAACAACATACTAACCTGAGATATGAACTAGTGGATAGTTGTGATTTGCTTGAAAATCAGATACCTTTTGTGGTATCTAAAACAACCTTTCTCTGTTAATTCCCATTCATGGGTTAGTTGTGATTTGCTTGAAAATCAGTACCTTTGTGGTATCTAAAACAACTAATCGTAGAACTTACCTGAGTTCAGTAACAGTTGTGATTTGCTTGAAAAATCAGTACCTTTTGTGGTATCTAAAAACAACCCCAGTATTGCATTTTTTGCAAAGGTATGATGTTGTGATTTTGCTTGAAAATCAGTACCTTTGTGGTATCTAAAAACAACTTCTATAAATTTTTAAGAACAGTAAATATAGTTGTGATTTGCTTGAAAATCAGTACCTTTGTAGTATCTAAAACAACAGATAAATTAAAAATACGTGCATACGCAAGGGTTGTGATTTGCTTGAAAATCAGTACCTTTGTGGTATCTAAAACAACGCGGTCTGTCTGCTGGCACGCCATAATGGTGTTGTGATTTGCTTTGAAAATCAGTACCTTTGTGGTATCTAAAACAACGCATCAAAAGCAGGAATACGTCACGGACTGTTGTGATTTGCTTTGAAAATCAGTACCTTTTGTGGTATCTAAAACAACAAAAGACTTTTTCATAACACACGATAAATAGTTGTGATTTGCTTGAAAATCAGTACCTTTGTGGTATCTAAAACAACCGTTAGAGGTAACGGCAAAAGCAGAGTTAGTTGTGATTTGCTTGAAAATCAGTACCTTTGTGGTATCTAAAACAACTGTAAGGCTATCAATGAAGCACTCAATATAGTTGTGATTTGCTTGAAAATCAGTACCTTTGTGGTATCTAAAACAACACCACGATTTTTCGGGTTAGGTGTATCGAGGTTGTGATTTGCTTGAAAATCAGTACCTTTGTGGTATCTAAAACAACTATTAAGTATAAAAGCAAAAAGTGTTTTTAGTTGTGATTTGCTTGAAAATCAGTACCTTTGTGGTATCTAAAACAACCATAACTTAGTAGGTAATGGTAGTAACTCGTTGTGATTTGCTTGAAAATCAGTACCTTTGTGGTATCTAAAACAACCTGCCCCCTACACCCCCTTCTATCGCCCTAAGTTGTGATTTGTCGAAAATCAGTACCTTTGTGGTATCTAAAACAACGGGAAGTCATCAATAGGCACACCATCCATGTTGTGATTTGCTTGAAAATCAGTACCTTTGTGGTATCTAAAACAACTTCTTCCTGTCGCTGAGGAACCTCACGATAGTTGTGATTTGCTTGAAAATCAGTACCTTTGTGGTATCTAAAACAACGTACTTCATTAAAGTCTTCTCTTCATCAACGTTGTGATTTGCTTGAAAATCAGTACCTTTGTGGTATCTAAAACAACCGGACGTGCAGATGGCAACCGTCATCTATAGTTGTGATTTGCTTGAAAATCAGTACCTTTGTGGTATCTAAAACAACACTTTAAGGGTTTCAAGAAAGAAGAGGCGGTTGTGATTTTGCTTGAAAATCAGTACCTTTGTGGTATCTAAAACAACATTTCTATGGAAGTTCCTCTATCGCGTACAGTTGTGATTTGCTTGAAAATCAGTACCTTTGTGGTATCTAAAACAATAGATGCTCTTGAAACAGCCAATGCTGAGTAGTTGTGATTTGCTTGAAAATCAGTACCTTTGTGGTATCTAAAACAACGTAAGGTGTACAATTTTCAATTGACCTGTTGTTGTGATTTGCTTGAAAATCAGTACCTTTGTGGTATCTAAAACAACGGCTTACAATAGCGCACCGGCAACAATCGGTTGTGATTTGCTTGAAAATCAGTACCTTTGTGGTATCTAAAACAACTTTGCCATAGCGTTCTGTAACTGAACTTGAAGTTGTGATTTGCTTGAAAATCAGTACCTTTGTGGTATCTAAAACAACATATTCGTGGTTTCTCTCTTGCTCCATTCCGTTGTGATTTGCTTGAAAATCAGTACCTTTGTGGTATCTAAAACAACTGTTTCATAATTTGATAGTTTTAATAGCTGTTGTGATTTGCTTGAAAATCAGTACCTTTGTGGTATCTAAAACAACAGTTAACCACCATTGTGGATGGTCAGATTTGTTGTGATTTTGCTTTGAAAAATCAGTACCTTTTGTGGTATCTAAAACAACTGAAATATTACCAGATGATAATCGTAAACCGTTGTGATTTGCTTTGAAAATCAGTACCTTTGTGGTATCTAAAACAACGAAGAAACAAGGTTTTGAATCTGAGCAGCAGTTGTGATTTGCTTGAAAATCAGTACCTTTGTGGTATCTAAAACAACGTCGACTGGAGCAGTGTCAACTGGGTCAGGTTGTGATTTGCTTGAAAATCAGTACCTTTTGTGGTATCTCAAAACAACGGTCGCATGGTATTGTCGACTACTCTCTTGGTTGTGATTTGCTTGAAAATCAGTACCTTTGTGGTATCTAAAACAACCTTATTATTCTTATCAATATTATCGAGGACCGTTGTGATTTGCTTGAAAATCAGTACCTTTGTGGTATCTAAAACAACATAGGCTGAATAGTATCTGTTAATGATGCAGTTGTGATTTGCTTGAAAATCAGTACCTTTGTGGTATCTAAAACAACCCCGAACGTATCTGTCAGCTGCTTGGGTTAGTTGTGATTTGCTTGAAAATCAGTACCTTTGTGGTATCTAAAACAACTCGATACTACCGCCAGACTCAAGTCCAGTAGTTGTGATTTTGCTTTGAAAATCAGTACCTTTTGTGGTATCTAAAACAACCTGCAGGGACCAAAGAAGAAAGACTTAATTAGTTGTGATTTGCTTGAAAATCAGTACCTTTGTGGTATCTAAAACAACGAAGACCACGTTGCCTTGGTTATCGATGCTGTTGTGATTTGCTTGAAAATCAGTACCTTTGTGGTATCTAAAACAACCTGTAATGGACAGAGACAGCTCTGTAACTAGTTGTGATTTGCTTGAAAATCAGTACCTTTGTGGTATCTAAAACAACACCCTAAGAATGAATCACGTGTTGACCTTTGTTTGTGATTTGCTTTGAAAATCAGTACCTTTGTGGTATCTAAAACAACACAATGCAAAGGTAAATAATACTATTTACAGTTGTGATTTGCTTGAAAATCCAGTACCTTTTGTAGTATCTAAAAACAACAATTCCCCAACGCCGAAATCTATCGCCTTGGTTGTGATTTGCTTGAAAAATCAGTACCTTTTGTGGTATCTAAAACAACAGAAAAACCAAGACCACAGAAACACATTGTAGTTGTGATTTGCTTGAAAATCAGTACCTTTGTGGTATCTAAAACAACTAACATAGTTTTAATACCTTCGGGGTTGGCGTTGTGATTTGCTTGAAAAATCAGTACCTTTGTGGTATCTAAAACAACTTACGTTTATACTTGTACTTTGAGTACGTTGTTGTGATTTGCTTGAAAATCAGTACCTTTGTGGTATCTAAAACAACAAGTAGCAAAAAGAAGTGTCAAGACCAGCTGTTGTGATTTTGCTTGAAAATCAGTACCTTTGTGGTATCTAAAACAACAATTATTTTATCTAAAACTTTATAATCTACGTTGTGATTTGCTTGCAAAATCAGTACCTTTGTGGTATCTAAAACAACTAATAAAGTGAAATAGTTGCGTTGTTTTTAGGTTGTGATTTGCTCTGAAAATCAGTACCTTTGTGGTATCTAAAAACAACAAAATGGGGACTAAGGACTATAAGTCCAAAGTTGTGATTTGCTTGAAAATCAGTACCTTTGTGGTATCTAAAAACAACAACTGCTGTCATAACACATACCATCTAGGAAGTTGTGATTTGCTTGAAAATCAGTACCTTTGTGGTATCTAAAACAACACGTTGAGTGCAGCAAACAACAGAGTTGGTTGTGATTTGCTTGAAAATCAGTACCTTTGTGGTATCTAAAACAACAAAACCCCCAAATAAAAGGGGGCAATAGTGTTGTGATTTGCTTGAAAATCAGTACCTTTGTGGTATCTAAAACAACTGAGCAGCTTGTTTAACTTGGTTAAATTGCGTTGTGATTTGCTTGAAAATCAGTACCTTTGTGGTATCTAAAACAACTTTTCGTTGGGGTATAACCCTATATTGAACTGAGTTGTGATTTGCTTGAAAAATCAGTACCTTTGTGGTATCTAAAAACAACGCGTTCTGTTTTTATGTTTTTATTAGTTGTTGTGATTTGCTTGAAAATCAGTACCTTTGTGGTATCTAAAACAACTCTTTAAGTTCTGTTTGTAATGAGAACTGTTGTGATTTGCTTGAAAAATCAGTACCTTTGTGGTATCTAAAACAACCTAGTAATCTGTCATTAGACAGTATTATCGGTTGTGATTTGCTTGAAAAATCAGTACCTTTGTGGTATCTAAAACAACTCATATCTTATAGTACCAAGGTACACTTGCTGTTGTGATTTGCTTGAAAATCAGTACCTTTGTGGTATCTAAAACAACTCATTTTGCAAATAACACAAAGGACTATTTGTTGTGATTTGCTTGAAAAATCAGTACCTTTGTGGTATCTAAAACAACGCAATTGAGCGATACAATGCATCAGTAGCTGTTGTGATTTGCTTGAAAATCAGTACCTTTGTGGTATCTAAAACAACCGGGGTTAGCAAGACCAGGACCGAAAGAGGGTTGTGATTTGCTTGAAAATCAGTACCTTTGTGGTATCTAAAACAACTGTTTTATAGATTGTAGCTTTTTTTGTACCGTTGTGATTTGCTTGAAAATCAGTACCTTTGTGGTATCTAAAACAACAAGTATCGCATTTCAAGCGAACGGGGAGGTGTTGTGATTTGCTTGAAAATCAGTACCTTTGTGGTATCTAAAACAACGGCTCGACAGGGTCAAGTAGGCTCATCAGTTGTGATTTGCTTGAAAAATCAGTACCTTTGTGGTATCTAAAACAACCGTGTCATCGTTTTTGATTATCGATATCGTTGTGATTTGCTTTGAAAATCAGTACCTTTGTGGTATCTAAAACAACTTTGACAGTAAGCACTATCTGCATATACTGGTTGTGATTTGCTTGAAAATCAGTACCTTTGTGGTATCTAAAAACAACCCTTTTTATTACAGTATTGAGAAGGCATAAAGGTTGTGATTTGCTTGAAAAATCAGTACCTATTGTGGTATCTAAAACAACGAAGTAGCTGAATATCAACTCGAGTTGGTTGTGATTTGCTTGAAAATCAGTACCTTTGTGGTATCTAAAACAACGTTTGAGTATTATCAGCATATCACGAACGAAGAGTTGTGATTTGCTGAAAATCAGTACCTTTTGTGGTATCTAAAAACAACCTATAAGCTTTCAGGTGCATGACTATCCACATGTTGTGATTTGCTTGAAAATCAGTACCTTTGTGGTATCTAAAAACAACTTCATCAAGTTTTATTTCTTTGCATCTAATTTTGTTGTGATTTGCTTGAAAAATCAGTACCTTTGTGGTATCTAAAAACAACTCTCAGAAAGTCGTATACTCGGCTTTTACCAGTTGTGATTTGTTGAAAATCAGTACCTTTGTGGTATCTAAAACAACAGGTTATAGATGACGTTGATACGCAAGCAAACGGTTGTGATTTGCTTGAAAATCAGTACCTCTGTGGTATCTAAAAACAACCGCATTCTGGGAAAGATGATAGTAAATTTGTAGTTGTGATTTGCTTGAAAATCAGTACCTTTTGTGGTATCTAAAACAACTCAAGGAACTGAGCTGACAGTAATATCATTTGTTGTGATTTGCTTGAAAATCAGTACCTTTGTGGTATCTAAAACAACAGATTTTTGATTCAGAATAACACACGCATCAGGTTGTGATTTGCTTGAAAATCAGTACCTTTGTGGTATCTAAAACAACCGACTCAAAAATTGCCCATTTCATCGATAGGGTTGTGATTTGCTTGAAAATCAGTACCTTTGTGGTATCTAAAACAACAGAGTTGTATAATTTATTGGCTAATAGCAAGATATAAGGTTTGTTGTTCGAAAATAAATTGATATATAAAGTGAAATCCCATTCGTTTAGAATGGGATTTTTTTACTTTAATGACTATGTTGAGAAGGATAAGTTTTAGGTTGTTTAAGAGGACATTGAAAGCTTGTTTTTAATTGTTAGGGTATAAAGTTTAAAAAAGTTCTAATTGTTGTCCAGGTGCGTTAGGAGTTTGTTCTTTTTCGCCATAGTAAAGTTGGATGTTTGCAAATTGTTTATCTGTTATACAGAGTATTCCTACTTTCCCTAATTTTGGTAACATGGTTCGAACTCGTTTTATATGTACCTCTGCATTTTCCATACTTGCGCAATGGCGTATATAGATGGAAAACTGGAACATAGTAAATCCATCCTTTATAAGGGATTTCCGGAAATCACTATATGCTTTCTTCTCCTTCTTGGTTTCTGTTGGTAGATCAAAGAATACAAGAATCCACATAATTCGGTACTCACTAAAGCGCTTCAAAGCCAGTCATACTACTTTTACATTTCTGGATAACTAATGCGTTTGTTTTCCCCAGCAAAACATCTTGCAAGTGAGGCTGTAGTTTGTTGGGCAGCAATCATTAAAGGACTGCGTTTGCCATTTATCACTACATCTAACATTGGAATACCGAGAAGTTGCATTTTCAAATCTCGTGTGATATCAGATATTTCTGAGTTGCATTGAATGATATCTAACACTAATTGATCGACATAAGGGCGATAGGGTTCCATAATATCATCAGCAAGACAATAGGCGTTATACCTATTATGATGATGGATTCCCAAGGTTGGTAGCAATCCACTTCCTACTAAGGCTCGAGCGATTATGGCACGAAGAATGCATAGCCATAGTTTAAGAGATTATTAGGAGGGGTTCCTTCTCTGTCTCTTACAAAGTTTGGATAATTTATAAAGAGGTTTTTCCAATAATAGGCTGCAGCTCTTGCTTCAAGGTTATCAGGGTCTCCACTACGTACATCATTAGACCATACACGCATACAATTGGTTTCCTTATCTGTATTTGTCCGTAGCACATACTCTTGATTAAGGATCTTTTTGTTTTATTGTCTGTTGCCAAAGTTGTTTCCGTAAAGGTAAAGATGCTTCTAATTGAGAGCGGAAACGTTCGTTTTGTGTAGTGTTACCGCATAGTGGCAGAAGCAACCCTACTGGCATACTTTTTTGATTGCAAGTGATGACTGCGCAGTTGTTCTCAAGTAAAGCCTCCATTACCCCAGAAGTTATGGTAATACGCCTATTGTCGAGGATTACCACCCCGATATCTTCTATCGGGATGGTACGCTCTGCTTCTTTTTTTATAGCTTCAGGCAATGTCTTTTTACTTTCTACTTCTGGTACATGCAGGACTAATTGTGCATTTCGTAAACTTAAGTAGATTGGATTGCTGAAGCATAGAGTTTTCTTTATCATAGGCAATGAATTCTACTTTATAATCTTAAGTATGTTTCCTAACCGGTCTAATTCAAGTTTCCAGCAAACAGCTTTAATCATTTCACCCAAAATAGTTTTTTCCATTTTATTAAGTGGAGAATATTCAACTTTGTTAACGATACTATTAGCTGTTCTGTGTGGAGTGAAGAAGCACTGATTACTCGTCGAACTAACCATCTTATAGATCTGTTCTTTGTTGAGTTTGCACTCGTTGGATAGCTTTTCCTCTTCGGTAGGAACATACACCAAGTCATTTGGAGAAAGATAGAATTTTAATTTTTCTCCTCGTTTATTCAAATCTTCTGCTGGAGACAATCCTTGTTTCAATCGTTCTATAACCTCAATTAATGGGATGGTATTATATGAACGATTACCTTCTTTATCTTCGTAGATTGCAAAGTAAAGGTTTGTTCCTTTTTGTGCTTCAACAAACTTTGACGTTTTGTTGCCTGTTTCACCTACTTGGTATTTAGCTCCCTTAGGCTCTGAGACTCTGACTTTTAGAATAGGTTGGTGTCGCTTGCCATTGTTATATTCAGTGATATGCTTATTCATTTCAGCTATTCCTTCTGGAGTAAAGGCAATGTTTGGATTATTGTCTTTTGCTTTAAGGTAGTTGCGAAGAATATTTTGGATACCAGTATCAGTAATGGTAGCAATGCGTTTATCATCAAATGACGTGTCGATAGGCTTACGCGTAGCAACCATAGGCTCCTTTTCGTTACTGAACTGCCATACGTCAACCTTGTCTACAGATTTCATATTTAGACGATAGTTGATGCTTTTGAAATGTGCAAGTATTTGTTTCTTATTGAACTGTTTCGCTACTAATATGTTGATGTAGTCACGTAGTTCCTTGTCGCTGATAGCAGGAATCTTTTCAAGTGCATCCTTTAGTTTGATGGTAACTTTGCGCCGGAGATTAACTTGACCAAACACAGTCTCTTTATGCATAGGCTTTCTTATAGCCCACATATCTTGCCCTTTCTGCTCTGCTATTCCTTTCTTTCCATTCTTATCATACTTTTCGTAATAGTTTGTTGCCTTGTTGATGACACGGATATAATTCTTAAAGCTTACTACGACATTCTCAAGGGCTGTATGTGCATCCTGTGTGAAGGTATCCCAAGGTTTTCGAATAATACGATTCTTATCACAAAGTTTCTTTCTCAAGTCTTCTCTTTTCTCTTGACTCTTGGCAGATTCATTATTGAGGTAGTTGATAATGTTATTTGATGCACAAGCTATGACGAGAGCATCCATAGCGTGATGGCGATGGTCTATACGCTTCTTACTAAAGCCCTTCTGTAGTTCTAAAGGTACTGAGGTTTGGAATACTTGTTTCCCTTCTTTGTTCTCCCAACGTCCAAATTTTTCTGTATTGGTGAGTTTGTTGAGACGTTCAAAACGTGGATAAACGATGCTGTTCCATACATCATTCAGTCCCCAATCCTGTTTCAGACGGTCTGTTATGCCTCCTGAGCATGCGATAACAAACTTAGATTTTAGCTTCTTGTTCATCTTCTTCACGTACAATATTAGATAGGATTGCCATCACCTTCTTACTGATATATCGACTGTCATTCATTTGACGATTAAGGAACTCCTGTGGTATGTCCTCCATTAAGAGTTTTTCCTTCTTACGTCTATTGTTGGCATAATGTTCTGTTACGAAGTTAGAAAATTCCTTAGTATCGTATATCTTCACGTCACCTATCATCGTACAATGTACAATCTCACCACCATGTTTCTTGATGAATTCGTAACCTAACATATTACTCTTGAGCTGATTTACCTCAGCCTCACAAATGACCTTATTTGTGAATGAATCATCAAAATATCGGCTCTGTGGGATAATATGTTCTATTTGATAAGCAGATGTGAATAGTTTTGACAGAGAAATAGGTTACCTGTATAGGGTGAACAATACTTTTGTTCTAACCAAAGTCTGTATTTAAGTAATTCGTTTGCAGAAGGTTGTGCCATTTGAGAAATCTTAGAAATCTCAGTATATTGGGCATCCTCTTTAGTTAATTCTTGCAAGGCTCCCTCCTCGTATATTCTTAGAATTTCCTGCTGCATAGGTGAGTATGGGCGCACATTCTCAAACTCTTTTGCATTCTTGAGTTCCATTAAGAGACTCTTGATGCGCAGATTGGTATTCTCATTCTGCATAATACTTTTAGACATACGTGCACGCTGGTCGGCTGTACTCTTCATACTCCTTCCCAATTCTATATGAATTTCATCTATGTGTCCAGCTTCCTTCCATATATCGTGCACAGTTCTGAGTGTCTCAAGGATACACTGCTCGGCGATAGGGTTACGAAGAGAATGTTGTTTGAACCCATTGATGTATGCCATCAAGTTTTCTGGCTTTGTCCACCGCTGTATATCTGTTGCTTCAGAGTGTCGGTCATATACAACATAGCAAGCTAACCACTCAGGAAGTCCCTGAAAGTCGGATATTTGGCAGAAAGTGCGCCCCATTCGATCTTTTATCTTCTCGTCAATATGGCCTTTTATGATGTTTTGTATTCTATCTCTTGTCTGTTCGCAAATGTCAGTCTCATCCCACAGGTCTCCCATACGCATCACAGCCAATAGCTTCTTTATAGCTTTCTCCGAATAAGCACCATATTCTTTTTTAAATGGCTTTATTTTTAAGAAAGCATTTACAAAAGTCATCATTATCATTAAGTTTTCTCAAGGCTCCTTCTGCTTCCTCCTTGGACTCTACAGAATAGAGAAGATGCCAAAGTCGGTAGTATTGTTCTTTATCATCTAACCAACTATGGTCTATACCAGCTTTGTCTAATGCTGCAAGTAGTTCGTGACGTGTTTCGTTGCAAGGGTATTTTTTCTCTTTGTCTTCAATATAGTTCCAACGGATAGGAAACTCCTTTTCCATTCCCTATTTTGACTTTCTTTTGTTTGCAGAAGTCTTTTAATAGGGTCTCTTGATTAATGTCTTTTTCTGTCGTTGAGATATGTAAACAGTCTGGTGTAGTCTTCCATAGAAGACAAATATTCAGAAGTGACTTCTTTATCATTAGTCCTATCAAAGAGTCTGAGGTTGATGATGAATTGCCATAGTCGGAACTCCTGATAATAAGGATTTGACTTTGCAATACATTTGATACCCTGTCGCTTGATTTCTCCAGTTTCCTTAATAACGTATTTGTAATACTCGTATGGGCAGTCTGCTATCAGTGACTTCTTACTTTTCAACGGTCTTTGATAGAAAATCAAGTCTGTAATTAAAAGATACGCCATATCCTTCTTCATCAAACTATCTTGATGAGGCTTGTTGTTGGGATATAACTCTTTGATACAGGCTATAAGCGTATCTATGTCTTTTAATTCTTTATGATGTTTTGATTGTTCACGTAGAATGGCTTCTAATTCTTTCTTGTAGAACTTTCGTTCAATTGTACGTACAAAGTTACCTCTGATTTTATCAGCGGGTTCTGAAAGTATGTGGTCATAGATAAATGTTCCAACAGTCTTACCTGATTCCTCTAAGAGACTTTCGGTTTGTTTCTTACGTAATCCCCAATCATCTTCACTTGGCGCTCGGAAAGAACGTTTCACTTCTCCATTTTTATCCTTTTTGATGGTAACTCCATCTATTTCGTATTCTGTTGTAACAATAAACGGTCTTACTTTCCCTATCCAGTCATTTAGCTCAATTTTGCTCTGTCGACGATATATCCAGCCGTTCTCTAATGTAATATTATACCACGTGTTACCTCCTTTTCCTTCTTCGGCAGCCTCTATACCGACAACTTTCAGTTCATAATATTCCTCACGTTTAGTAGGATTCTCTTCGTCTTCTTCTCCACGCAGCTGGTAGTAGCCGCGTTTCTGATTAAAATTGAGTAGTATCCAAGCCAATTCTTCTTTTCTGACAGCTTGCGTAAGTGCTTTCTTGCGTAAGTAATAAAGTGTCCAGTCCAGTGGAATCTTTCTCCCATCAGCAACTATTCCCGGTTGATGATTTTGCAAAATCAGCCATCATTTCATAGAAAGAATCCATAAAGAGGAAACGCATAGAACCGTCCTCTTGTTTCTCCCAAGCTAACTTAGGTTCTGCATTGTCAAGGAACTTGCCGTACGTTGTGGCTTCCTCTCGATACCATCCGATGGCATTCTCGTAGTGTGGAGGCAAGAATCCCATCACGTGTAGGACTCTGTGTAAGCGTTCTCGTCTTTGTAGCGCACGTTCTCTGATTCTTCTTATACCTCGAAAACCTGTTCGTGCAGCAGCTGGAGAGTCAGTTACTCCCTTGTCAAAGTTACTGAGTGTGTCTTGGCTCATAGGGATGATACGGCTGCCAAGTTTAATCTCACGTGTGTAGTTTCCGTTGTCGTCAACGCAGACTTTAGCCCAACCAATACTATTGGTTCCCAAGTCTAATCCAAGAATTGTTTTCATTTTTTTCTTGTTTTATTTGGTTGTTAGTTATATTCTTTCTATATTTTGCAGTAGATTTTTAAGCAAGTCACAATAAGGATTATTCCGTTGTGAAAACAAACAGAGCAGGGGCAACTCGCTCTTTTTGTGTTTTATAGTGCCAAAGTTAATATTAATTTTTTAAAAAACAAGTGAATTCTCTTTATTTTTAGTATGCATAAACAGTTGAATTCATATTGTAGTTGAGGAAGATTCTATATTAGTTTATCATAGAATCTTATGTTATGTAGAATTAGAATTGCATTGCGATTAATTTTTAATCGCAATGCAATCAATTTTCTTTTTGTAATATTCCTACGCTTTCTTACCTGACACAAGTACG
>BNJS01000784.1_pt1 | contig 12220 bp, 19 predicted proteins | sample 8540461 | NCBI WGS metagenome assembly BNJS01 (sample SAMD00202454, study PRJDB9452) | human saliva metagenome | isolation source: human saliva | place: Japan
ATGTGCATTGGGCTGCAGCTTCTATAACTTCCTCAACAGAAGCCTTCTGGTTTCCATATTTTATATTTTTCAGTACTGTTCCTCAAAAAGGAATGTTTCCTGTGGAACAATTCCTATTTTTACAAACTCTTTTATTTTATAGTCTTTTTACATTTTATTCCGTCTATTGTTATCATTTTCCCTGCATCAACATCAAAGAATCTCAGTATCAAAGATTTACTAAAGTGGATTTCCCTCCACCTGAATTTCCAACAAGAGCAACTGTTTCTCCCTTTTTTGCAACCAGATTTATATTTTTCAGAATCTTTTCATCGTTATCTTTATAACTGAAAATCAACATTTTCAAATGTTATATCACTTTCTAAATTCTTCAAAATTTAACACATTCAGGTGCATCCGCTATTCCAGGAACAACATCCAGAATTTCAAATATTCTTCCTATTGAAGGGATATTCATGCTTATTTCATTGTATCTGCTTATTGCCCTTTTTACAGGAGTATACATTGAAGATATTGCCCCTACTATAGTTATAAAATCTCCTGTAGTAAAATGATTTCCCCTTCAAATACCCTGAATCCTCCAAACATAAGAAGCATTGCTACCATTATATAGTTGATAGCTTCTGAAATTGCACTGGATTTTCGATGTATATCTGGCACTTTCAATGCCACTCTCTTTAATTCCATACTCTTTTTTCTTAAAATCTTTATTTCTTCCTTTTCCATTGCAAAAAGCTTTTTATTACTCTTATTCCTGATAATGTTTCCTGTAATTTTAATTTAATATGCCTGTTGCTTCCTGTCTTGCTCTTCCTGATTTTTTAATTTTTTCTTTGAATATCTTTTTACTGCAAATCATTAGAATTGAGTTGCAATAACACTCCCAAGAGTCAACTTCCAGTCTATATAAAAGCTATTATCAGGCACACAACTGCTCTAAATACTTCTGAAACCAGGTTAAAAAGCTCTCTATAATTAAATAATTTACATTACTTGGATCATTTAGTACCTTAATCATCAGTTCTCCAATTTTTGTTCTTGAAAAAATATTCCATATCCAACGACTGTATTTTAACATATAAATCATCGGTTATATTTTTATAAATTGATGATGATATAATAACTGAAAGTATACCATTCCAATAAATTAAAATTGCTCCTATTACTGCAAGGCAGATCATTCCTCCTGCTGCATAAAGTATATCTTTTTTTCATTACTTCCTAAAATCCCTGATCAACTAGTCTTTTTACAAGAACTAGTGGAGAAACAGAAACTATTGATGAAACCATTGCCAGAACCATATTAAGTATTATTAGCAAATAGTATTTCTTTATATATTTCTTTAACTTCTTTACGTTGATAAATCTTCACTTTTCAGTATTTTCATTGTTTTTATCCCTTCTCTATTTATTACCCTTTATTGTACACGGATTTCAATTTCAAATAAATTATAGTCCTTTATCCTGTCGCCATTTATACGGTAAATTTTTTTCAGGTTTCACTTTTACTCCGTTTAAATTTCCTGAAGTCATTACAAAGATTTTATTCCTAATTTTTATTTTCTCCACATTTCCTTTATAGGCATGACCCCACGGATATGAAAGAAATTCCGCCTTTTTATTTAATTTTTCCTCTATAAGCCTCTTTATTTTCACTTATTTCAAACTCCACTCTTTTTCAAATTCTTCATCTGAAACTTCTTCAAAAATTCTTTTCTGTGTCTTAAAGCAGTTTATTCAAAAATATTTTTCTTTCTTTGGAAGATTTTCCTTTAAATTCTTCAGAGTTTACAATTTTCCCTATACTTATCCATAAATCCTTCCTTCAGTTTCATACCCTTTGTGGAAAATCTGACTTTCTTATTTTTAAATACAGGGAGTCCTGTAAAATCTAAATCCCTGAAATCCTTTTATTTTAGCCTTTTTCCTTTTTCTGAAAAGACCTTCTCCTGAAAAATAGAAAAATATTCCCTTTTTACAAAATCTCCTTCCGTCTTTTCAAAAATCCTTTTTATTTCAGCTTTTCTTATTGTCGGATAATGAGAATGTGTATGTAGCTGAAAATCTATAAGTCCACTTTCATACATTTCCTTTATTTCATTCCAGTTCAGATAATCTCTGTCATTTTCCTATAGACTGTATTGAGGAAAAATAGTAGCTTTTATATTATATTTCTTTAGGATTGGAAAAGCTTTAGTATAGTTATTTTATATCCGTCATCAAAAGTGACAAGTATGCTTTTTCTCATCAAGAATATAGTTCATTTTCTTCAAGTTCTTCCATTTTATATGTCTTTCATATCTTTTATGTATTCCATATGCTTTTCAAATTCTTCTTCTGATATTATTCCTTCAGTTTTTCATTGAAAACATTATGATACATAAGACATGCTACTGACTTTTCCTGTATATATAGTGAAAATACTGATTAGAACTGCATAGCTAATCCTGCTAATAGTAAGTACATCTTTATTTTACCTTTCCTAAATAATTTTAAAAATGTATATCTTATTTTTCTTTTACCATTCTGTCTATCTTTTAAAATCGAGAATACTATTTCTCCCTTTTTCTGCTGAAATGTACGTGTCTCTTGTCTCCAATATGCTCACATACTTTTCCTTAAAAATAGATGGTTCTCTCAGTTTCTGTCCTTTATAAAATTTTGACAGCTCCATTCTCATAAAGCTTATCCTTTTCAGTTTTTCATGAGATCCAAACAGATCATTGTCGGATTTTCTTCTAAGTCCCGGATTATATGTATAGATTTCTTCATTTACTTCATAAAATCTCTCTCCGTCTTTTGAAACATATTCCTCCTTCATGAAAAAAAGTCTTCCTTAAAGTCCTTTTTACTGCAGTAATCCCACTGTAAGCAGTTTTGGGTCCTCCTTAAGAAGTTTCATTGATTTCTCTATAAAACCTTCCTTCAAAAATTCCCGAGTCATCCTCACAGATGAAATACATATTCCGTATCCACTTCGTTGTAGGCCTTATCTATTGATTTTAGCTGTCCTTCCCTTGTTTCGTTTATTATTCATTTAAAGTTCTGATCCTTGTATTTTGAGACCAGCTTTTCCAGTTTTTCCTTCTGTACTGTCTTCGGTTATTATCACTTCTTTTATTGGATAAGTGTTATACTGCTGAAAAACTGTCTAAAGTTCTTTCCAGCAAATCAAACCTTCCACAGCTTGTTATTACCAAACTGACATCATTCATGACTATCAAGCCCTTTCTCTGCTTTTTCTTCTCTTCTTTTTATTACTCTGGCTAAAAATTCATCATTTTCAGCTAACCCGCTATCATTTTCCTTATGGTAGATATGATAAGTCAGCCCTTAAATTTAAGCCTCTTTTTACCCTATGCTGCTATAAAAAGTCTGACTGCGATTCCTGTCTTCTGCCCCAGCCCTGAATTTTTCTTCAAAACTAGTTTACCTTTACTAAATCTTCCCTGAAGAGGACTATGCACCCTCTTATTCCAGAAAGTTTTTATCCTTTTTAGTAACAATTTTTGAAAGCAGCTTATTTCTTATTGCATTTGCCTTATTCTTATATCCCTTTTCAAATAGCACTTTTGGAAATTCAGGCAATTTTCCTTCAATATGTTTCTTCTTCAGATATTATCACCCTTGCAGCCTTGGATAAAAGTCTCCCTTCTCCATATTTTCAATATGATCCTGTATAAAAATGTCTTTCCAGAATCAAATCTCGTATTATTATGACATATTTTCCTGTTGCTTTTGCTATCCTTGTTTCTTGACATTTGACCTGAAGCATCATCTTCCTGCCAGAGTGTATTATTTTCACATTTGGATTGCTGTCCTTTATTTTCTTGACAAGTTTATAGTTTCATCGTGTGCGTCATCAGCCCTACTATTTCCCTTTGGAAGGCAGTCGTCTTACTCACTGTTAAGACATATTTCCAGAGCCTGTAGCCAGTTATATGTTATGTAAATAATATCCACTCCAATGTTTTAAAATACTGCTCCCTTAATTTAGTATATTTTGTCATAGTGTAGATGGACTTGCTTTGCCAGAGAGATATCCTTCTATATCCATCAAAATCCAAGCTGCAGAATATACATCCTCCTCAAAATCTGAGACAGCATTTTTGGGTAAATCTTTCATAATTCCTGATTTCTTGTGTTCCTTCATATACTGTGCGGCACTTCGGAAGTGTATCTGTTAAGTTTTTCCAGAAACTGCTCAATATTGTCATAAGTATAATGTATTATGAGTTTCATTTATTTTTCCCTGTTCTGCTATTTTCAGCTATTTCCTTATTTTTCATGAACTTCCCTGTCACTTGTTGACGACTTTTCCTTTTTCAGAGCCTGATTACATAATCATCCCAGCCACCATGCTTTTATTTCCTTACCAAAGCATATGTCTCTCAATTTTATTTTATATACATCAGCATCAGCATTTCCATTTACTATGTTCCTGTATTTTTCCTTCTAGTTCTGCTGATATGACTTCATCTGCATCTATTAAAAGTCAGTCACCACTACATTTTCAAGTACTAGAATTTTTCTGTAGGACCGTATCCATCCATTTTTCAGTGAAAACTTCTGCTCCTTTGGATTTTACGAATTTCCACTGTCTATCAGAACTTTCACTGTCCACAACTATTATCTCATCCGCTATTTCCCTTACCGAATCTAAAGTTTTTCCAATTCTATTTTTCTTCATTAAAAGTTATTATCCCTGCCGATAATTTCATCAGCATTTCTCCTATTTTATATTTTTATTATTTAAATAACAGGCAAGTCAGTATGATTACATAATTATTAAATATTTCGCTTAATGTCTTGTTTTTGTCAAAGCTGATTTATCTCCTGATATGAGTCTATAATTTCCAATTCTATTTCTTTTATAATATTAATTTTTCATTTTTATACATAAAATTTATCTATACAGAAGTAACATTACAAAAGCAATTATCATTGATTGATTATTCAAATTTATTTCAATAGTTCACAGATTAAATAACAAATAAAAGAAGCTTTTTAAAAGCTATTTCAGTGCAACATATTTTTGAAAGAGTACAGCTTTGTATTTATTCGTTTTATAATATGACATTTTTATTAATCTACTTGGAATTATTATAAAAATAGCAATATTAATGAAATAAAACCAACACCAAAATAGATTTCAATATTGCAAATACATATTGTATGTGTCAAGCCCATTTTTCATATTATGCTTTTCAAACTCTGGATAAAACGTCATAATATATTCATAAACACCTTTTGCTTATAATATTCTCTTGTTAAAATCCAATCTTTCTTTTGACTGCATTCCTATTGATTGACTTTTTATCACTTTTATTGCACCATCCCAAAAATTAGTCTTAAATTACTGGAGGGATCTTGTTTGAATTTTATTATGTATTGTAATCTATCAGATATAGCTGGCAATATAAAATACGTACCAAAAACACATTGCTAAAAAATGACAAAAATGTATTTTTTATCCATAATATATATATATAATTGTAGAATTAAACAAATATAAACCATTTTAGAACGATTAACTAGTAAAATAAAATTATCTAGGTACGACTAAAAGCAAATAAAACTATCTTTAATTTTTAAATTTTTACTTTTTATCTTCTATTCTGTAAAACATATAAAGTGAGAATCAAAAATAATAATACTATACACATTATATTTTGCGTAAACTCTGTGTTGGTAGTTCAAAAATATTCGATCATATTGAAAACCCTATTGGATTTTTCCAAGTGATCGTAATTTTTACAAATATTCCTAATGTTATCAGTAAAGAAATTCCAGCTCCAACCAATAAAGTTTTTAAAAATTGAAAATCTTTTCCTTCGAATTCATACCAATGGAAAACAGCAAAAATTTTTATATAATCATCCATATCAAGTCGAGCAGATGTTCCTCCATCTATTATTGCTATGATGTGAGGTGTTCCAATAAATATTAACATTCCATACAATATTTTATCTAAAATTTTCTTTAAATTTAATCTATTACTTCTAAAAATCATTGCTATTAAAAAGAGTAAAGAAACCCATATTCCTAAAATTCTTTGAAATTATTGATAAAAAGAATGCAATCTAGAAAAATACAGCTATAATAACCTATTACATTTATTTTTCTCAAAGTTTTTCATATTTTTAAATTGTTCTTTATGCTTTCTATAACTAGATCCATTTCATTTTTCACTCCTATTTGATATTCTCATTTTTATGCTTTTATTAATTCTCTCAATTTCAGTTTATTGCTTTCCATTGAAAAATCATTTGCTCTCATAAGTGATAGTCTCTTATAATTTTCATATTTTTGTATTATTATTCATTAGTTCATAAACTTTTTAACAAAGTATCTTTTATCATTTAATGGAATCAGCTCTCCGTATTCGCTACTTTTTCCTAATATATCCTTTTGGCCCCTGTAGGACAATCATAAGCTACAACAGGTACTCAAAAGTAAAGACTTTCATAGTGCCGTTGGCAGTCCCTCATATTTTGCATGTGAAGGAATAACTTTGCATAAAAGGATATGATTTTCAATTTGTCCTAATAGAATTACATCATTTTTCCAATTTATATTCTTTAATTTTGTTTAATTAATTCTATACCATTTCAATAAAATAAAGTTTTTCTTTATTTCCTAGTTGCTTTAATTTATAATAAATATCAACTAGATATTTCAGGGCTGTTTTTGGTGTGTCAGGCATTGATGCTTGCATAATCCTCTCTAAATAGTTTTCCTACTTTTGGATTTACATTTTCTGATGGATTATCTAAGGTTTATCGGATTGTAAACTAATTCCACTTTGTTTTTATCCATTCCTAGAATTTCAATAAATTCGTCTCTCATTTGCATCACATATTTACGAGTATTTTTATCATATATATATTGTATATTTTCTACTTTTTCTATATTAATTTTCTCCCAAAAGTAAGTGAAAAATAGACAGGAAAAACAGGGGATTGCTATATCAAAATTTTATATTTCAATAAATTTGAAAAGAGTAGTCTATAACAATATCATAATCTTTTATTCGCTTTTCCACTAAATAATTTATCGTAATCTAAAAATTTCCTTAATAATTCTACTTTTTCCCATTATAACTCTTAAATAAAAATTCACAATTTACTTCTTCAGAATTTCATTTTTCAAACAAATTATTTTTCTCCATAATCCCAAGTTATAAGTAAATCAACATTATAATTCAATTACTGCCAAATGAAAACATTCAGTAAAAATTCTTTCTTCTCTCCTCCCATACTCAAACGAGCCATGTAATACTAATATTTTCATTTTACCATCCTTTTTATCAAATTTATTTTGTTCTATTCCGTTCTGAGATCACTTTCCATATATATTTTTCCACGTTATATACAAGTATGATTATACTTAATTTTTAAAACCAACATTTTCATCTTTCACTCAATTTTGTTTTTATATATTTATATCATAAAATCAAATAAATATTTCAAAATATCTTTTTATATAATAAAATTTATAAACTCACCTTATTCAGGGACTGACAGAATATAGTCTTAACAAAACCAATGATTTTCACCCTGCAATGATGCTTGCACATGCTGAATTTTATGTATAAAAATTGAAAAATAATATAAAAACACATCTGAGCAGAATTTTTCTGGAACAGATGTATTTTTATCACTATCCCTTTAATTTATATGATTTTATATACTCCCATTTTACGGGAAGCAAGCTCATTGCCACTACATGGATATTTTTCTATATATTCTTTTTCATTTTCATATATAATATGAAAATATTATCGTGAAATCTTCATGATTATAATATGGTCTTATCTCCTTTACAATCTTTTTACCTTCTCTTCTGGAGAGTCAGCCACATAAATCATTACTAATAGGATGAATATCATTGTATTTCATAAACTCATACCAGTCTATTTCCTCAAATTTCCTTGGCCTGGAAAAGTACTCCTCAAACTTTTTGCCATATATCTTCATCCTTTCAAATTTTCCTTCCGTTACTTCATCTCCACATTCTTCATCTATTACTGTTAATGTTGTATTATGTCTTGTCAAACTTTTCGTAAAAATTTCACCATTCCATTCTTTTTGTATTATGCCACATGCCCATTTCCCAAAATGAACCCATATTATGTTCTTTATCATATTTTATACCATGTAATATGCTCTCTATTTTCTCAAAATCATTTCCCTTTGATTTATCATATATCAGCTGACTCCATAAATACGGTCTTAATCCATATTTGTCAATAATTTCAAACAGTAAATTAGATTTCCCTGTCTTGTTGAAAAATGGACCTTCTCTATATCTTCGTATTTAAGAAAAAGGAATTAACATGCTTCCATCTCTAAAAACAAATTTTTGTTGGAGGAGATTCTACATGGATTAAACCTCTGTCATAAAAACTCTGATTTATATTTTCGGAACATCATACTTGTACAGGACATAGGATTCCGGGTTTTTATCAGATTTCCACCTACAATATGTTCTTCCTTTTACATAATATTCCCACTTATCCAGTGTCAGGTTAAATTCATTTTTAAGCATTTCCACATAGTCATCCAGCATCTTTTCTTCTCTTTTCCTTTGTCTTTTTCTTCAGAACTTTTACAGGAATAAAGACATAGTAAAGATAATACTACCAATAACATTTTTTTATTTTCTTTTTCATTTTATTCCACCCCCATACTATTTATTTTTCCGCCAGTTTTTATTGTTTTTACTGCAAAAACCATATTAGAGATATACTTATTTTTATAGTTACTTCTGTCATGCTCCTATTATCCTTTCTTTACAAATAAATACCTTTATTCAAAAATACCCGCTATAAAAATATTCTTAAATAAAATAAAATTATATTTTAAAAATAGCACTTTCATACACTTCACTGTCCTTATTTTTCCTTCCATAGAAAAAACAGATATCGTAAAAATATTATACTATAAAGTATAATCAGAATTATAAACCATTTTACTCCGGAACTTATAATATAATATTTTTCATTAATATTCAGCTTTTTCTGTAGAAACTTAAAAATGTTCCCATACCATATAGGAAAGTTATTTTCAGTTATATAAAAAGATCTCAGTATTTTTGCTTTTTTTGTTTCCTTATCTGCGAATAATCTCACTACAGAATACATTCAGCCATCTCTTATACCTTAATTTTTAGGGTTTATGAACAAAGATATATAACAGTAGTACCATAGTATATGTTATTGATATTCCCTGCTAATGAAATTACTATAATCTTAAGATTAATTTTCGTGATAATACAATCAATCCTATAAAGTATTAAACTGTAAAAATATATCACCAGGTGGACCAGATTATTTTTAAGACTTTCTTCTTTATACAAGAAATTAAATATCTTCTTTCATTATTTTTGACATTTCTACTCTATCCATTCACTACTAAACTCTATGTTTTCCTAACTTATCAGAAACAGGAAAAATTCCTCTCTCCACATGTGATACAGCTGCCATCATAATATCCGTTTACGAGTTCGGCAATTCCACAAGTTCCCCATACAACTTCATTTATATGATTAAATATTACCATTATCCATTCTTGAAATATTAATCTGAGTAAGTATCTGCTGCATTTTCCATCTTCTGCTTGAAAGAATTTTTATATCTAGTTCTTCTAATTTTGACTCATTTAGGCTTTCTTCTGAGATAGTAAAGCCAGTGGTCTCTTTCACGTTCTTTTCAGATTATCCCCTGTTTCATTAGGGAATTTTCTATAACACTTCTATTCATCATTGCTTTATAGGAATATATATCAGGATAAAAGAAAAATTAGAAATAAATGCTCCCATTCTACATCTTCAGCTATTGAGACAGTTCCACTGATAATCCGGGAATTTTTAATGCTTCTTACAAAGCTCTTCACTTTTCAGGATTTTTAGTAAAACGTGAGTTCAAGTCTACTCCCTGTGATTTTACAGTTCCAGCAAATATATCTTCCAAAGTTTCAAGTCTATCTATCACTTCATGCCCTTCCATAAGGCCAGGTATTCTTCATTAGATGAAAGTCCATTTTCTCAGTAGGATTATTCATCTTTATGAATATACTGATTCTATGATTATAATCCTCAACAGGCACTATATCATATAAAAGCCGAGTTAAGGCGGATAGAAGCCGGATTATCATCTACGACACATATAAAGTTCCAGTTTTGTCTGATTTTCATTAAAATTTTGTTTCAATTTTTCCACTTCCTTTCTATATTTAAATTTTCTAACCCGCTATATCCACATTTGTAAACTCTAACTTCTGATTGACAGTAACTTCAATAGTATGTCCCCACAGAACAATCATCATCGTCAAAATAGAAATTAGCCGATTCACATGAATATATGAAGACCTGCAAAATTTTATTCTTTCTTTAGACTCTTTTTCTGTAACTTCCTTTTCATCTTCTTCAACCAGGAATCATTTTTAATTCAAGCAGTTTTATAAGCTGAATATTCCTTGGCTTTTTATAAAGTCTGTAAGTTCTATATTTGAAAAATATTTTTCACTTTTTGAGTTCTTCCTTATTTTTCAGCATTAAAATAATATTCAATGCCTTCCTTAACTAATTTATAGATATTCAGTTCCTACTTTATGTAAATTTCCACAGTTTTCTAATAGTAACAGTTTTAGGCATTTTTCTTTCGTTATTTCCTCTAAAAACAGTGTCAGGAGCAGACCTGAGGCATCAGACAGCTCTTCCATAGTAAAATTTCTCCATATATTCTGCAAAGCCTTATTGAACTGTTTAATGTAGCTTTCTATTTTTCACCTTCTGTATCCACTAGAAAGCCTGTCACCTTCAAATTTCATTTCCTTCAGAAAAATCATCTGGCACAGGTGTTCCTCCCTATACCATAGCTTCCTTCATTTTACGCCCCCATATAAGACAATATATTGAATCATTTTTCATTGCTTTCTGAGTTTGGGAAAAATACTTTTATACGATTTTCCTCTTTACAATTCTTCCCTTTCTTAAAACTACAAAATCTTCCTTATTTTCAGAAAGACAGTAAAAGGCAGGAAAAATCTTTTTAATATCTCCATATTTCCTTCTAATATTTCTTCATGAATTTCTAAAGTTTTTCCATTGTATAAAAATTTTAATCACTCTCCTATATTTTTCTCTAATCCATTCTCCCAAAGGTCTTGAAATAAGGGGTTATGAAAGGGTTCAGCTCCCATCATCTTCGTGATAGGTATTTTGACACTATCTGTTCCTTAGTTTTCTCTCCTAAAAATATATTTATTTATATTAATATATTATAATATTTTTATTTACTTCAACATATTTAATAAAATTGCTAGAATAAAAATAAAATGTATTATAAAAGCCTTGTTCATTTTAACAGACTAAATCTATCATCCAAGGAGGATAATGAAATGTTTAGAAAAGAAAAAGAAGTTTTTCATGTTGGAAAAGTTAAAAATTATTATTAATGAATCAACCCTTGATGTATTTAGAAATACAATCTATTATGTAGATGTGCAGGATGCCCTGTGTATTAAAGGTGTTCCGTTTATTACCTGCGATATTTACGAAGATGAATTTTCCGACCATTTAATTGCTCAGGTGGGACTGGAAGATGATGAAAGAAAATGATATATTACCAAGTGCTGAGGAGCTGAAAAATAAAAATTGTTTTGCTTTATTCAGTTAGATGAGCATATAATGAGATAAAACTTTTGAAGTGTTCAGAATTATATACAAAATATTCAAATGGAGGTTATTTTAAGAAATTGTACAAATTTGTGATATTACATTAGCCGTAAAATTTGCCTTAAAATCTAAAGCTAAAATTGAATATTTTTCCTTTTTGAATATGAAAAAAAGTATTGAATTTCTATTTTCTAAAAATAAAAGTGGATTTTTAGAAAATAGCTACAAAAGCTGAAATATTGAAGAATGGTTTTGACTATTGTTTGAATTTAGGATTAGAAGATATAAAAATTTTTATTACCTGTTTCATCTAAAAATTTAAATATTCCCAATGATTTAAATTCAAATAAGATTAAACTTATTTTGCTATTTTAAAAATAATTTGATTCTTTATTTTACACCAAAATGGAAGAAAACAAGTGGTGGATGGAATATTATTTATACTGCTCACAAATACAAAGAAATTCTATCAATGAAAAACTTAAATTTTATGATAATACAGAAGATTTTTAAAAATGTATTAAGTAAAATAGCAATTTTA
>BNJS01001688.1_pt1 | contig 12200 bp, 13 predicted proteins | sample 8540461 | NCBI WGS metagenome assembly BNJS01 (sample SAMD00202454, study PRJDB9452) | human saliva metagenome | isolation source: human saliva | place: Japan
AAACTAGATATAGTAACTCTTGTAAGTTGAAAGAAGATAGCCATTACTGTTTTAATCTACATAAGATTAAAGACCATTCAATCATTTTCATTTTTGAGGGTATAATGGACTGTCTAACAATGCAAGTAATTAATCAAAATTTTTTATCTATTGCAACTGGAGGAGCAGTAGCAAACATAAAAAGACTTGCAACAGAACTTATAAAAGCTAGTCAAGACAAAAAAATAGCAGTGTTATTATGCTTAGACAATGATGAGGCAGGAGAGATTGGTACAAGAAAATTAAAAGAGCAGTTAAAATCAAAAAATATATATGTCTTAGATGTAAGAAAAAATTTACTGAATTTTAATATCTTCTCAGAAGATTTTGATGAAAAAAAAGCAAAATTAGAAAGAAGATTTAGCAACTATGTAACATACTTTACAAAGAACATAGATAATTCTTTAGAAGATAGAGGCAGATATTGTTATAAAGACCTGAATGAGCGTTTACAAAAAGACAGATTAGGTTTACTAAAAGATATAGAGGCAGTAAACATCTTAGCAGAAGATATATTAAAATAAAAAAAAGGGGGGTATCTAGGATATGGATACCCCTTTTAAAATGTGTTTTAGACCTATCTCAGAGCGTCATTTTTTTAATAAAAAAATTATTTTTCTTGTATTTCACTTACATTTTCAGTTTTTTTCTTCAGTTTTTTTCTTCAACTTTTTCTTCAACTACTTCATTATCATTTTTTTACTTCATCTGTTTTTTTAGCAGTTGTTTTTTTCTTTTTCTTTTTATTTTTCTTCTTTTTATTCTTTCTATTTCTTCATCTTCTGTTTTCTTTAAAGTTTTAAAATCTTCTTCTAAAAAATTTTTTAATGTTTCTAGTGTTTCTTTAGTTTGCTTTTTATCAGTGTACTTAAAGTTACACATTGTTTCTAAAGTTTCTGTTATTTCTTTCTTTAACTTATTAATTTCTAAGATATCCATAGCAGTTTCAATATCTTCATTATCTAAAGTTGCTTTATTGTTTAGATTTTTCTTTATTGCTCCTAATAGCATATCTAATTCATTTTTTTTATTTTTAGCCATTTTTTAGACCTCCATTTTCTTTGTTTTAGTATACAATGTAATTGTATACTAAACAAGCAAAAATGTCAATCTCAAAAAATGGTATTACTTATTTAATTTCAAGATAAAATATGTTATAATGTTCTCACGAACATATAACAATTTTATTTTCATTAAATAGTAATAGCAATGCTTCTTGTCTTACCGTATATTTCATATACAGTACCACTAGCGTGGACGACAGCATTGTGAGGGGAATGTCCCCTCAACCCCTATTGCAACTACACTCATTAAAAGCAGTGCTTTTATATTCGTTATCGTTGCAGTGGGGAGATTATCCCCACACCCCTTGTTTCGTGATAAAATTTCACACTTAGAGGGACAACTCTAATTGTTCTATTTCATCACGATTAAAAAGCCATTAATATAAATTTTAGGAGTGATAATTTATGGTAGCAAATAATATAATCGTTAAAGAAAATTTAGAAGATGAACTGTATAGAATTGAGTTTAAAATGGAGTATAGACTTGTAAAGCTATTAACATTAAAAGCAGAGTTAGAAAATACTAATCGAACGGACTATGTAAGGCAACTTGTAATAAGAGATTTAAAGAAAATAGTTAAGAGAGAAAATAAAGAAAAAATTGATACAGAAAATACAGATTTTAACAATCTTGTTGAGTATACAGAAGTAGCGAAAGAACTAAGCACAAGCATTAATAAAATGGGTGTTCTTCTAAACCAAGCGATAAGATATAAAGTTTTTAAAGATGAAACAGTTGCAGAAAAATTGGAAACAGACCTATATAGCTTGTACTTAGGAACAATAGAAAATATAAAAAAATATAAGAAGTTATTAGAAAAAAATAATATAAAAGTTGATTATGAAGAAGAAATTGAAAAAGTAATTAAAGAGCAAGAGGAAAAGGAGGAATAATGCCTATTTTTAAAGCAATTGAAAACGGAAAGGGGATAGGAGCATTTACAAATGTTCTTAATTATCTTGTTAGAGCAGATAAAAGTGAAGAAGATAAAAAGGTTATAGTCAGTGGCATAGGAGTAAGTAGCGACCCAAAAAAAGCTAAAAAACAGATGATATATAATAAGTTAGTACACGATAAGCTAGATAAAGAGGCATTATATAAACAGTTTACACAAAGTTTTGATAGTAAAGACAAAGATAAGTTGACGCCTGAGCTAGTGCATAAAATTGGTGTTCTGTTTGCAGAAGAAAATTTTGAAAAATATGGCTTTAAATGTATAGTTGCAACTCACTTCGAGAAAGACCATATCCATAACCATTTTTTCGTGGATAATGTCAATGTCGAGAGTGGACTTAAATATGTTATATTAGATGACAGAGCCAAGAACTCTAAGCAGTATAAAAAAAAGATAGAGCAAGGAAAATTAAAAAATCACGAAAGAATGTTAGATGACCTGAAAAAATCTTCAGATGATATATCGTTCTTCTACGGAATAGATAGAGTTGAGAAAGGCGACAAGAGTATCAATTTGTATGACAAGAAGTTGTATAAGAGTGTAGAAAGTGGCTTTCTAGGTAAAGTAATCAGGAATTGGAACTCAATTTTATACGATAAAACTACGAATTTAAGCAACTTCATAGAAGTTCTACAAAGTAAAGGTATATATGCAAAAGTCGACAATCACGAGGTTTATTTCTCTAGAAAAGAGATAAAGGACAACAAAAAAGATAATTATGTAAGACTAAGCTATTTAAAAAGTCTCCTTAATTATCAGTTTAAGCAAAGTGATAGTGAAAATACATTTGAATTTAAAAAAAGTATGGAATTACTAGATAAACAGAAGAAAAAAGAAAAAGACATAAGAGAAGTTGCAGTTGCAGATAACAAGAGAAGTAATGGCAAAGAGAAAGAGAAAGCAGAGATAGAAAAAGAAGTTCAGCTAAATTTAAAGAAAGAGGGATTAATAAATCTTATAGGAGAATATAAGAAAGAGATAGGAAAGACAATAGAAAGCTATTTAAATACAAGTTATAGAATACCAGAGAATACAGAATACGAAAGGAATTTTAAAAAAGAATTTAATGCAGAAATAAGCTCTAATTCTTATAGTTTAAGAGATAAATTTGAAAAAGAAACTATAAAATTTATCTTAGTAAGTTATAAAAAAAGTACAGAAAACATAGATAAAAAAGTAAGTGCAGATTTTTTAAAGTCTACACTAAAGAAAAGTACATCTTTTTTTACAACAAAAGAACTAGCAAAAACTGAATTTGTGGCAGAAAATAGCAGTACAGAAAATACAAAAAGAATTTTAGTAGATAAATATTTTCAAGCACCATCTCAATATGAAATTGAAAAGATGAACGAAAAAACATTAGAAGAAACGATAAATCAAGTGTCTAAGTCTTTTAATAATGCAGTTGCAAATGTCAAAGACTACATAGAAAATTCTAAAGAGTATCAACTAAAAGCAAGAGTTGAGGAGATATTTAAGAGCAACTTGGAAGAAAAAAACAGTATAGAAAAAGTCAAGGAAGATTTAGTAAATATGTACAATCCTTATTATTTTAGAGATGTAGATATACCAAGCGAAGTAGTTAAGTTAAGCAGAGAATGGGAAGAAAAGCAAGAGAAAGATAGACAAGAAAGAATAGAGGCATATATGGAAAAATTTAAAAAGAAGAAGAATGATGATTATGAGTACACTTATAGCAGTTCTTCCACATCTACAACATCTACAACAACAAAAACTACAACAACAGTAGATAGAGAGGAAAAGAACTCTATCGAAGACGCTATAAGAAATCAACGCCTAGCAGAAGAAGAAAGACTAAGAGATTTAGCAAATGCAGAAAGCAACAAGAAGAAAGTAAAATCTGTTATAATAGAAGATAAGGGAAATAAGGGAAAAGATAGGGAAATAGAATAATAGGAGGTAATTATGGGTATTCCACAAGTAGCACCACCACCACAACAAAAAAATAACAGTGAAAATATATTTGCAGTTGCAGATAAAATAGCAAGTTCAGTAGAAGTATTAGAGGAAACTAATAGTTTAAATGCAGAACTAAAAGAAGATTTAAAAGAAACTAGAACTAGAGTTATAAAAGAAGTGGCAGATTTAAAGAAATCTTTACATAGCCACAAATGGATAAGCACCAAGAAAGCGATATTAACAGCAGAGATTAACAACCTTTTAAGAGTTTTAATGCTATTTTTAGTAATGTATTTTCTATATAACATAGCACCAAATTTAACAAGCACTTTAACAGCTATACTAAAGATTTTTTCTGTACTTGTAACAGTCCATATAGCAGTAAGTGTTTACAGAATAATAGTTATTTCAAAAAGCAAAGATGAAGAAGATTAAAACTTCTGTTAGACCATTATAAAAGCCACTCTTTAGTGGCTTTTTTTAATAGTCTAACCTCTCTCTTTTTTACTTCATTTGTAGTATAAATTATATAAATATTATTTTTGATTATCTAATATTATTTTTTTGCTTAATATAATCAATATTTCAATTTTTTTATACAACATAATATATCAATATGTTTATATTAGTATACAATTATATTTTTTTATTTTATATTGGTATTAAAAGATAAATAGATATACTATATAATATTCTATATAAAAATATTATATAGTTATATAAGTTCTATTTTATTTATTTATGTTTTTTTAAAAATTTTTATTTTTGAAATAAAAAAACTAATAAATATCAAAAATATAGAAATTTTTTTAACTTTTTTTCCTTTAAAATCAATACCTAGACATTTTTAAAAAAATAAAATCGGAATACCTTAATAAATCAAAGTATTTTTAAAAAAATACTCTTAACAGTACATTTTATCTATACTTTAGATACTATATATAATGTTATACATAATACTATATATTTTACTATATATTACATATATTGTTATTATATATATAAATTTCTTCCATTTTTCTTGAATAAGTGGTATAATATAATTAATCAGTGATAGTTACTGATAAATAGTATATAGCATTTACTGATAATATTTTTCTTTTTTTATTTTTCAATATAAAATTGCTATCAATATTACTATATATGCTATATAATAATATACATATATTTAAGTTTTTTTATTTGAGGGAGGTTTAAAAATGGATATTCATTTCAAGACACAAGAAAAAATTAACAATGTAAAGCAAAAGATTAAAGAGAAAGTGAAATTAAAAGAGATAATAAAACAGAACTTTGGCAATAGTAATGCAAGATACAAAGAATGGCTAGATAAATATAACTCAAATTTTACAGCAGATGAGTTAGATTTTCTCAATTATACAGTTATTGTAGAAGATGTAGATGTAGATAGTATTCAAGAAAATAAAGAAATTAAAGAAGTTAAAGAAATTAAAGAAATTAAAGAAGAAAGCAGTATTTTAACAGTACCTGTTCCAAGTCCAAATCAAATTGCCTTAATGAGCCGTCAGGATAGAGAAAACTTTTTGTTAAGTAATGCAGTAATACAAAAACTTGTAAATCTTCTTACTACTCAAACTAATACTAATACAAAAGAAATAACAGAAATAGATGATATAATTAAAGATACAAGACATCTTAGAGATATAAAACCACAGAATTTAAGAATTTCAGAAGTAGTTTATAAAGAATTCGTAGATATTTGTAAGAAGAACAATTTAACTATCACTAATGCTATAAACTCATTGTTGCTAGATTTTATAGACAAATTCAAATAATGCTATATATTTTACTATATATTTTGTTATATATTATGTTATATATTATGCTATATATGTTGCTATATATAGTATATAATCTAAAGGAGCAGGAAGAAATGGAAAAAGAAAAAGAAATGGAAAAAATAATCAAGAACTTAGAAAAGCTAATGGCTAAAGATTTTGATTTCATCAATGCAGGTAGAATAGTTGTAGCCACAGAAAACAGAAATATAGATATAGATATAGTAAATTCAATCTGTAATAGATTAAAGGTAGAAACTAACCACATAAACAAGGACGAGTTAAAAAAGATAATAAAAGAAATTAAAATAGAGTTAGATTATTTGTTAGATTATTTAGAGCCTGAAATACCAAAATTAAAAAGACTAAAAACAGATTAATACTGTAAATAAACCACCGTTTTTTTACAATATAGCAAGGTTATAGTAAAAAGTTAAAAGAAGTATAGAAAATTCGTTAGAAAAAGTGAAAATAATTATCAAGGGGGTTTTATTTCAAAAATGAATTGGGGATATGTAAGAGTTTCAACTAACATTCAAGATGAAACAAGACAGATAAATTCGTTGCTAGGAGCAGGAGTAGAAAGACAAAATATAATAGTGGAAAAATGCAGTGGTAAAGACTTCAACAGACCATTATATTTAGATTTAATCAATAATAAGTTAAAACCATTTGATACTTTATATCTAACTAAGTTAGACCGATTAGGAAGAAATTCGGCACTTTTAGAAAAAGAAATAAAAAAGATTACAACTCAAAGGCTATGTAGTATAAAATTCGTGGAGCAATCTATGTTAAATTATATAGTTACTAAAGAAAACTTAAATACTGAAAATGATATTTTCAAAGGATTACTTCTGTATATCGTATCATTTTTATCTGAATGGGAAAGAGGAGCAATGTTAGAACGACAAAGGAGAGCCTACGACAATTTAGAGAGAAACGAACAAGGCAAGTTAATAAGCAGAAGAACAGGGAAAGTCGTAGGTAGAGAAAAGAAAGTAAATAGTCTAACATCAGAAGAAAAAAACCTTATAAAAGATTGGATTAAAGGGAAAATAACTTGCGTTAGAGTAATGGAAATACTTAAAATCAGTAGACCTACACTAAAAAAAATTAAAGCAGAGTATCTTGAAGAAGAAATAGAACTCTAACAGTTATTTTAATTTTTCTTTTAATATCAATATAAAATTATATGTTATATGTATGGTATAGTTATAACATATCATAGAAAAAAGACTTCATTCGAGGGGAGAACAGAAGTCTTTTTTTATTTAGAGCAGTAATTGAAAAAAGACTTTATTACTTCTACAAAGTTGAGGAGCATAAAATCTTTTTTACTAATAACTACTACAAACCTATTATATCATCAAAGTTTAAAAAAAATAAAAAAATTACTTTTTTTAAATTATATAATAAAATTAAAAAAATAGCACCTATTGGAGTAAGTGCTATTTTCGTTCCATTTTTTTTGCATTAATAATCGTTTTCAAATTAATTATAAACTTTTATTTTTTAAATGTCAATGTTATAATTAATCGTTCCATTTTTCTTCTTTTCTCCTCGAGAGGAGGTGTAAGATGAAAAAAGCATTTTTAATCGTTTTAGCAATAGCATTTTTCTTGCTATTGTTCTTTTCAAAAAATGTTTATATAACTATTAATCTTTAGTTGTAACTTTTTTGAGGGTATATAAGTCATTGGAGTGGCTTATATGCTCTTTTTTTTGTTAGCTAATATAATTAATCAAAGCTATCTAAAAAACTTCAAATTTCACTATCCTAGACATTCATTTAGCCACATTATAAATTAAAACACATCAAGACAAACAAATGTATAAATATACAAATCAATTTTAAAGCGTTTATATAGTGTTTTTTAAAGTTTTTATTCTTAAATGATTAATTATACCACTTGCACCTATAAAATCAAAAATTCGGCTATGCTATCAATTTTAAATACTATTTTAAATTAACATCAATATCGTTATAGACAAAATAGAAAATAAATTAAAGGGGGGAGGGGGGGATTGTCCTTGTTTAAAGTCCTAGCCGACATAGTCGGGGCGTTGAAGATATTGATTACAACTTTACTAGCGTATCGGCTCTTGAGCCGAACAGTTGTAATCAAGGGTTGCTTGTTAATTTTTAGTCATTTGTAACTTGTTAGACTATAAAAAAATTGTTTTTTTAAAAATTTTTGACTTCATCACAATTAAAAATTTTTTTAAAGATTTTTTTGTTTTTAAAAAAAGCAATTAAAAAAACGAAGTGAAAAAGTCCTAGTCAGACTAGTCTTTTTTTATATCTTTTATTATTATATCTTTTAGGAAGAAAAACAAGACCTTTCAAAACACGACAAAATGGACTGTTAAGACCCCCCGATTTTTTTAAAAAAGCACACTTTTGGGGGAATAAAAGCACACTTTTGGGGGAATAAAAGCACACTTTTGGGGAAATAAAACACATTATATAGTTATTATGTTTCTTTTTAATTATTTTTTTATTGATAATAAAAATTTTTTTATTTTTTTATAATTAAAAAAATTTGAATTAAAAAAAACATCATTTTTTTATTTTTATTTACAAAGTGCTTTTTTTATGCTATTATAGTTGTAAATAATGAAAAAAATAATTAAATTAGTAGTTTAAAAAAAGCACATCAAAATATTAAAAAAAGTGTTAAAATTTAAAAAGGAGAAAAATGAAAAAAAGATTAATATTTCCAAAGGAAAAAAATCAAGTTTTAATTTATCACAATGATTTTAATTTTTCTTATTCTTGCAGGATTAAAGAAAAAAATGAGTTAAGTTGTTTTTATGTCAATTTGTTACAAAGTTATGGGAAAAAGGTACAGATACTGTTACATTTACTTTTTGAAGAATTAGCTAAAATTTCTGATTTTTAAAAGAAATATAAACACTGAAGAATTTGAAAAAAATTAATACTAGAAACTAATGCTAAATTACAGACAAAAAGTTTATAGTTTTAAAGAAGTGCTAGACAGTGGAAAGATTAAAACTACTCAATTTGTCTTATTTACAACTTTTACCACTAATCCAGACGCAAAAAAACAGTAACAGTAGAAGTTCATAGAAATTTTGTAAAATTATTAAATACTTTCAATGAAAAATTTTACAGAAGTGGACTTAAAGAAATTTGTTACATTAAAGAGTAAATATAGTCAATTAATTTACAAAGAATTAATGCAATATAAAAGCAGTGGATATAGAATAATAAAAAAATAGATGAACTTGTAGAAAAAAACTTAATATTCCTTCTTCTTATTATACCATCAATGAAAAAAAGGAGAAATAACTTATAGAATAAAACATTTTTATCAAGTAGAATATTAGATAAAGTAAAAGAAGAACTTGCAGAAAAAAATTAGAAGATTTTTAACTATGAATTTAAGTCTTTAAATAGAGAAAAAAAGAAAGGTAGAAAGAAATTCACACATATAGAATTTACTTTTTAAACCAATAAGAGAAAGTATACAAAATAAAGATATTCAAGATATTGAAGTTGCAGAAGTTGTTGAAAAAAATAATACCACAAATGAAAAAGCAATATTAAAGGAAGTTTCTAAATCACTTCTTGAAAATGCTACTGAAATAAAGAATAATGATACACTTTCAGAAGAAGAAAGAAAAGAAAAATTATTAAAAATGTTAAGAGAAAATCTAGAATTACTAGAAAAAGAAACAGAAGAAATAGAAGAAACTAACGAAAATACAGATACTATAGTCAATAAAATAAATGAATTTTGCAGTTATTGGCACTTAGAAAGCAAACAGAGAGAAAAGTTAATTGCTCTAACTAATAAATTTAGTTCAGAAGAAATAGAAAAAGAACTTGAAAGAATTGAGGCAGAAACTAATAATAGAGCAGAAATTGACAGACTTAAATATGTTAAAGCTTGTGTAAACAACGCAGATACAGAAATTACAAAAAGACTAGCAAAAGCAGAAAAGAAAGCTAAAGCAGAGGCAGAAGTGGAAGTTGTGGAAGTAAAAGCAGAGGAAGTTATAGAAAGTTTTGATAATTTCTTAAAGAGTTATAAATAATAAAGGAGTATAAGAGATGAAAGAATTAAAGAACGAATATGAACTAAATGATACTAGACAAGTTACTTTACCTAGCTTGAATATAGGAGAAGAACTAACAGAACTTGCTATATATATAATTTTAAATATAGAAAATATTTTTAAATGATAATGAAGTATTAAAAAGAAATTACAGATATAGATTTTTAAGTATCTTCCAAACTCTTTTTTTAAAGAACTTAATTAAAGAAGTCATTAAATTTCAGTTGAGTAACACCAATTTAAAAAGAAATTTCAAATATAGAAAGTTTTTAAAAAAATGATATAGAAAAAAAGCAAAAAGAAACTTTTAAAAAAATGATTTTTGATTATTATTGCAATAACTTTACTTTAAGCAGAGTAAAAGAGATTAAGAAAAAACTAGAAACATACTATTACTATAAAAAAATGTGGGATTGCTTTGACACTAGAGTTAATAAAGATAAAAATTTACTCTTAGAATTTAAAAATAATATCTTGAGCCTTGCAGATGAAATTCAAGTTAATGCAGAAATAACAGATAATGTCGCTAAAATAGGGGAACTTCCTGATATTGTAGATATGGCACACAAAAAGAAAGACAACAGAGTTTTTACAAGAACAGGACTAGATAATTTCTTATACCTAATGAAGAAAGAAATTGCCATTTTTATGGCAGAAACAAGCATAGGTAAGACAAGTTTTGTATTAGATTTAGCGTTAAGGTTAATAAAAAACAATTATAAAGGCATTCTTTTTAGTTGTGAAATGGACTTAGAGCAAATCGGACACAGAGTAATAGCAAATGAATTAGGAATACCACTTACTTTTTTACAAACTGATGAATTATACGATAAATTAATGCAAAAAAAAGAAATTAGAGAAGATGTTGAAAAAGTTAAAAAATTGATGAACCTAACACTTTACAATGGAACATTTACTCTTAGCAAGATAGAAAGCTATATTAAAAAGTTTATTATAGCCGAAGAAAAGTTAGATTTCATAGTAATAGACTATCTTCAACTACTTGACCTTGATGAAAAAACGGCTAATACATACGAAAAAACGAGCCAAATCTCTAAGAGATTAAAACAAATAGCAGTAGAAAATAATATCTGTATATTGTGTATTTCTCAAATATCTAGAGCGTACCAAACAAGAAAAGACAAGTTAAAACAAGGTGAAAAATTTTATCTAAATGTGAGTGACATAAAAGATAGTAGCCAGGTGGAGCAAGACGCCTCTCTTGTAGTGGGACTTGTAGCAGAAAGTGTAGAAAAACAAGGACTAGGACTTAAAAAACTTGTAAATCTACAAGTGCTAAAACAAAGATATGGAGTAACAACAACAGATTTTTATGTAGAATTTATAACAGAAACTCAAAAATTTGACTATACAAGAATAAATAAAGCATTTAATTATGTTCCACCAAAAACAGAAGAAGATGAACTAATAGAAAAGGTTAGCGAATATGGAGAAGTACAAAAGATGTTTTAATCTAGCCTCACAAGGCTATATTTTCAACGACCGACTTACAGTCGGACAAAGGAGAAGTTATGGCAAATCAATTCTTTAGAGATAAAATGCTAGTCCTAGATTATGAAGAAAATCTATTTAATAATCTTGGATATAATGCAGAAGAATTAGCAAAAGATAATACATTATTAGACTGTATAGACAATAATTGTAATGGCAAAAGAGCAGGTTTTTTCTTGAGTAGAAACGATAACTGTTATAAATTTAGATGTAATCGTTGCAAAAAAATTTTTGATATAATAGATTTCTTCCAATGCCTTAAAGGACTAGAGCATTTAAAAAAGAGTGAAGTATGTAAGATTATCTTAGATTATATAAAAGATAGTAATATTCAAAAAGATGAAGTACAAAAAATTAGGTGCAGTACAAAAGAATTTATAATAGAAAAAAGAGAAGAAAAAAACATTAAGAATAATAACTATTTAGATTACTATAACACTTGCAGAGAGAACTTAAAAAAAAATTTTAATTATATGCTTAGCAGAGGCTTTTTAGAGGCAGAAAAAGAGCAACTATATAATTTAGGAATAGGCTTAGATAATAGCAATAAAAATAGCTTTATAGTGTTCCCAATCACGAATTACAGTTATAAAAAAAGATATTTAAAGACTATAACAATAAATGATGAAGAAACTAGATATAGTAACTCTTGTAAGTTGAAAGAAGATAGCCATTACTGTTTTAATCTACATAAGATTAAAGACCATTCAATCATTTTCATTTTTGAGGGTATAATGGACTGTCTAACAATGCAAGTAATTAATCAAAAATTTTTTTATCTATTGCAACTGGAGGAGCAGTAGCAAACATAAAAAAAGACTTGC
>BNJS01002090.1_pt1 | contig 12199 bp, 9 predicted proteins | sample 8540461 | NCBI WGS metagenome assembly BNJS01 (sample SAMD00202454, study PRJDB9452) | human saliva metagenome | isolation source: human saliva | place: Japan
AGAGAAGGTGGGAGAGCCGTTTCCTTTGGAGATTTTTGAAGGGGATAGTATAAGCCTAGAAAGGAAAATAAATCATGAAACTGAGCGAATTCCCTTATGAGAGGGTGGATTTTACAAAAATGGAAAAGGAGCTTTCGGATTTAGCGAAGGCCTTGGACAAGGCAGAGTCCGTGGAGGAAGTCTTTTCCATTCATAAGAAGTATTACAAGATGCAGGACGATGTGATGACGGCCATGGTGCTTGCGAATTTTCGGAACAACATCGATATGACCGATGAGTTCTATGAGAAGGAAAAGGACTACTATGACGAAAAGATGCCGGGCTTTTGGAATGCTATGGTGGAATACCAGAAGAAGCTCTATCATTCTCCATTCAAAAAAGAAATGGAAGAGATAATCGGGCATGTGGCTTTTAAAAATATTGAACTAGCGATAAAAGGCATGGACGAGAAGCTCATTCCCCTTATGCAGAAGGAAAATGAGCTCACTACCGCCTATGGAAAGCTTCTTGGAACGGCAACGATTGAATGGGAGGGAGAGGAATTAAACCTTTCTCTTATGCGCCCCTATCTAACAAGCGTGGACCGTTCTGTCCGGGAAAGAGCTTGGGAGAAGTACAGTGCTTTTTTTGAGGAGCATAGGGAGGAACTGAATTCCCTCTATGATGAGTTGGTAAAGAACCGAACTGAGCAAGGACGCCTGCTTGGCTATTCTGACTTTACGGAAATCGGCTATGCCAGAATGAATCGTAACTGTTACGGCGAGAAGGAGATTGAAAGCTTTCGGAATCAGGTGAAGCGTGATCTTGTTCCCTTCGTGGAAAAGCTGCATGAAAAGAGAAGAAGGAGACTGGGACTCGACCATCTCTACTATTATGATGAAGATGTTTTCTTCCCGGAGGGAAATCCCGCGCCGTGCGGAACCCCGGAAGAAATCATGGCGGCCGGAGAGAAGATGTACGATGAGCTTTCCCCGGAGACCTCTACTTTCATGCGAAAAATGCGGGAAATGGAGCTTTTTGATGTCTTGGGAAGGAAAAATAAGAGTACCGGCGGCTATATGGATATGCTTCCGAACTACAAGATGCCTCTTGTTTTTGCAAACTTTAACGGAACTGCAGGAGATATCGATGTGATTACCCATGAGTGCGGTCATGCCTTTCAGGGCTACTTGACTGCAAATCTTCCTATTCGGGAGCATAATGACTTAACTTCCGAAACGGCGGAAACCCATTCCATGTCTATGGAATTTTTCACGGAGCCCTGGATGGAGCTTTTCTTTGGAGAGAGGGCGGATGACTATAGGGAAATGCATTTTGAAGATACGCTGATGTTTATTCCCTACGGTACCATGGTCGATGAATTCCAAAATATCGTTTACAAGAACCCGGAAATGACTCCGGAAGAGCGAAACGAGCTTTGGAAGAAGCTCGAGAAGGAGTACAGACCACACCTTGATTATAAGGACAATCCTTTCTTAAATGAGGGAAGACTTTGGCAGAAGCAGAGCCATATCTATGAAAACCCCTATTACTACATTGATTACTGTCTTGCTGCGGTAAATGCCCTGCAATACAAGGCTCTCATGAAGCGGGATTTCAAAGAAGCGTGGAAGAGCTATATGGAGTTTTCTCATCTTTCCGCATCCCTTTTCTTTACCGAACTCGAGAAGAAGGCAGGACTTATGAGTCCCTTTGAGGAGGGAAGCCTAAAGAAACTTGTGGAAGGGCTCAAGGACTAAATTCCATATCGTAATCTTTACTATGAAATCTTGGAAAAGTGTCAAAATCAGGCCGAAATAACCCTGAAAAAGTGTCAAAATCAGGGCAAAATAACCTTAGAAAAGTGTCAAAATTGGCTTGAAAATATCTTGGAAAAGTGTCAAAATATAAGTCAAAATACCTTGGAAAAATGTCATTGGTCGGCTTAAGAGAAATGACTTATGGCGCTGTTATGCCGGATTTCGGAGAAAAGATGCTGAAAAGAAAAATTGAAAAAGACCTTTTGAATTGGATTACGAGTGGAGAAAAAGCCTTACTGATTTATGGTGTCCGTCAGGCAGGAAAGACCTATATTATTCGAGCATGCCTAGAGCGGTCAGGCTGTGATTATGTTGAGTTTAACCTAATTAGACAAGCGGAAATAGTAGATATTTTGCGGGAAGCAAGTAGTATTGATGATCTTATTTTAAAGCTGTCCTTGTACAGCAGTAAGAAGATTATTCCCGGAAAAACAATCATTTTCCTTGATGAAATTCAGCGATATAAAGAAATTGTTACTAAGATAAAGTTTCTTGTAGAGGACAAGCGTTTTCGTTATGTCTTATCGGGATCTTTGCTCGGAATTGAACTGGTGAATCTGAAGTCTGCACCGGTAGGATATTTGCAGACTTTAAAAATGTTTCCCCTTGATTTTGAAGAGTTCCTTCAAATCTTTCATGTTGAGGAGAAAGTATTAGAGAGGCTTCGCAGTTCCTTTTTATCCAAGACTCCGGTAGATGAAGTTCTTCATCAAAAAATAATGGAGATATTTCATTTGTATCTCATTATAGGGGGGATGCCTGCTGCTGTGGAACAATATCGTAAAACAGAAAATATAGATAATGTTATAGAAGAACACATAGCCATTATTGAGCAATATATGTTAGATTTTACACAATACGAGGAAGAGAATCGAAAATTATTGCTTACGCAAATTTATGAACTGATTCCAGCGGAATTAAATGAAAAAAATAAGCGTTTTAAGCTTGCAGATCTTAAGGCGAATCTTCGATTTGAACGAGTTTCTGATAGTTTTACATGGCTTTGGAAGGCCGGAGTTGCACTGGCAACTTTTAATACGACAGAACCGACAGTCCCTCTTTTGCTCAACGAAAAAAGTACTTTATTTAAATTGTTTTTGTCCGATGTGGGTTTGCTCACAAGTTTGTATGGAAAATCCTGTAAATTAAAAATTGTTAGCAAAGAAAAAGATATCAATAAGGGCTCTGTATATGAAAATGTGATTGCTCAGGAGCTTTGTGCACATAATTATCCCTTGTATTATTATAGCAATAAGAAAAAAGGAGAACTGGACTTTATTATCGAGCATGCAGGAGAAGTGCTTCCTATTGAAGTAAAAAGCGGAAAGGATTATGAAAAACATTCCGCTTTGGACAACATATTGCGCGTTCCTGAATATGGTATAAAGAATGCTTATGTCTTTAGCAATGATAATGTCAAAATAAGGGGACAAGTCAGCTATTTTCCAATCTATATGGTGATGTTTTTAGAAGAGAAATCCATTGACTTTGCAGATATATCTTTGGATAAGTATAAGCTGTAATTAGTGGATTGATTAGAAGGGAGCATAATAATCATTGACAAATCATTTAGCCAAATATAGTATAGATAAAAAAGTGGGAAATCCCACATACATAGGAGGAAGATGATGGAAGCAGCAAAGGAGTATAATGTTCACCTTGATAATAAAAAGAGAGTTACTTTGCGCGGTGCTTTATACCAATATTATAACGTTAAGGAATATGAAAATGGTTGTATTATGCTAGAGCCTCGTGAATTGACGGTTCCGGATACTATTTCTGCACGTACTTTGAAAGATATGGATAAGGCTATCAGTAATTTCAAGCAAGGATACGTATCAGATCCTATAGATCTCTCGGATTTTGAATAGTGTGAACATATGAGTTTTATAATACGTATGGGACTTCCGGAGATGGAAGAATTGTGGAATAAACTTCAAACTGAATATAGTGTTGCGACTTTAATAGATGGGGGCTGAAAAAAATCAATTTTGATTTTTACAGCCCCTATCTATTTTCAGTGGTTTAATTGCTTTTTCTTCTATGAAAAATCCATGCTTTTCTTTTATGAAAAAATCATATTCTTTTCAATAAAAATTTATGCTCTTTTCTTTTTCTCCTGTAAAGCCCAAAAGGCCAGTCCGATGACGCTTATTCCGAAAAAGAGTAAAGCTGAACGGATTACTCCGGTCTTCTGTTTTGACAAATCCTCTTCCTTTTCTCTCTACGCCGAGAACAGTGGGAGTCGGTCTCTCTTCCCCTAAAACTTCCCCGTTAGAAGAAACCGCTTCTCTACTTGCGGAAAGTACTGCAGGAGTTTGGCTTTTCCTCGACAATCGGTGTACGAGAACCGCCACCGCTGTTTCCGCCTCCGTTTCCACCGCCATTTCCGTTACTGTTTCCATTGTCGGGATTCACCGGATTTACAGGGTTCGTAGGATTCACCGACTCTGTCGGATTTTCGGGAGTTTTCGGATCTTCCGGTCGTATAACTTCCCCGCCACATATTCTGTCACTTTCTAATTTATAGAGCGGCTGCTCTCCGAAAGAAGGGAGGCTCTCCAAATTGCCTGTGAGATAGACAGAGAGATCTTCACTGCTTCCATCAACAAAATGAAGTGTCGTCTTTACAAAATGCGAGCCGTATTTAGTCTGGGAAACTTTGTCTCCATTAGGAAATGTTACAGAATCCAAACTCTCGCCTAACTCTGTACGAAGAACTTTTTCGATATCTTTTTATCTTCCTCGGTAATCAGAATCACGGGATAGCCGTCTTCCATTTTATCCCCGTCATATTGCATGTTTTGGGCAAAAATATAGTTGTGATAAGCGTTCTCTTCCGACATGGCATCGTTCAGATTCAGCCTTAATTTTCTTACAACCTCGCCACCCTTGTAGACGGGATAAAGGATTTCCTTATTGTATTTTACAAGATATGCCCCATCCGGTAAGGCCTTATTTTGTAATACGGGTGTTCCGAGTGTTTCTCCTTCTTTTAAAGAACTCTTTAAGTAATCTTTCAGAGAATGTCCGGCGTTTTCCGCCCCACGGTTTTGATACACGTAGTTTTTATCTTGAGAAAGCTGCAGATTTTCCAAGTCTGCATTTTCCAGAGAAAAGACGGAACTTACGTTTAATACAGTCCTATAGGTGATGGGAAGAGTGACTTTCACATCTCCGTTTTTTTCCGTATTTACAGTGAACTGAATACCGTAATCGAGTGTTTCTCCATGAGTGAAATCAATCATGTGGTCTTTCACATTACGCACAATCTCTTGTTCTACTTCTACAGAAAGAACACCGGTTAGGCATTATTAATAATGCGGCTGAACTTTCCTTTAATCTCCTTTATTTCTGCCGGTGTAAGAGTATTCTTTTTAGCTAGTTCTTCTTCTGTAAAAGAAGGATTATTTACGAATCGCCCTTCATCAAAAGGAAAATAGAGATTCCTACTAAGGAAGTTTACCCATTCTTCGGGAATCTCTCCAAGATGGAGTAAACTTACTGTCAGTTAACGAGCTTCAAAAATACACCTTGATAAAGGTCTTCAACTTTTCAATTATCTTATTATCATTTTTATTTCATGTCAAAATTTTATAATAAACGGAGGTGGTTCCGTATGGAGAAAGTCTTCTTAACCGTTTCTCCCGGAATTGATGCATGGAGCCCATCTATATATTTCTTTGACGCATCATAGTGCTCTTTCAACACATCTCTAAGCCTTATTTCTTTTACGCTTATCCCTTCTGTTCCGGTCGCCCCCAGCTTCCTTTCTTCTCGACCTATCCTCACCAACTGAAGAAGTTTCTCTCTTCCATAGTTTCTCTCATAACACCTTAGCTTACTCATCTTGTCAGCACCTTTTTGGCTCCATGATAAAGGTCTTGAACTTAAGCGATCAGATAACACATGACTTACATGACTCTCTGCACTACAGCCTTGTACAAGCTTGTTTCTTAGCGTTCTCCTGATAGCTGCCCAATTCTCTAGCACATACGTCCGTAAGCTTTCTATTCTCTCTATATTTCTCCCTGATGCCGCCATACAATCTATATATTTTGAGAATGAAGCCTTAGTGGAATGCTTAGAGTATAGTAAATGCCATAATTCTTCTTTGGCGATATCCTTTTCATCTAACATCTGCGCTGCAGCCTGATTAATATATTTCATCAAGTGAAATTTATCTGCACAAAAGACTGATTTTTCAATGAACTCCGCCCCATTCTTTATCCACTGGGCTCCATCACCACTAATAAATACTTTCTTTAAGGTCTCTTTATCATATGTCTTTTCAATGTAGTCAGAAACCTTAGTCCAAAGACATGCATTTCCTTCTTTTCCGGGATAAAGTCCGGCAAAATAAAAGCTATTTTTGAGTTCTTTTCTTCCTTTACAGCCGGATTCAAACTTTCCTTCATGTACGTAAATCAGTTTAGAAATAAAGCTCTTATTATCCTTGGACACCTTGCCATGCTGTTCCGCAATGTGATCTTCATCTGCTTCGATAAAAAGATACTCCACTTGCTTCTTGCCGGAAAGATCCTCAAGGGTAATGCTATCTGATAGACTATGTATTTTATTCATCACTGTAGTTTTGCTAATTCTTTGTTTGGATGGTAGTATCTTTGTTGCCTCACAATAGCTTGTTTTTAATGCCTCCGTGAGTAGCATTACCTCAGCTTCTTCACTAAACCTCTCATGGGAATCCAAACCTATTAGTTCTTCTAGCAAGTAAGAATGACCTCCTTGCTCTGCTTTCCTCTTGAAATACGTACAATCAAACACAACATCCCCAACAGAGGTAATCAGCGTACGCTTATCGACTCTCTGGATGTTGAAACGTTCTTTTCTAACTCCACACTCACTAAGCATTGAATTCATTCTTGAAAGGACTTCGCCCAAGAAAGAAGCAGAAAAAGACTCTGTAGAGCTTTTCACAGACCTCTCCAGAGAACTAAAGTCCTTAGGATTGTCAAAAAATTTCTTCTCTGCATCAAGTAACCCTTTTACCAAATCTTCTAATAGTGCTACAATATCCACGAGAGTAGTCTCCTTTGCATAGTTTTTTAGTCGAAACCATTGTATCAAAGGATTAATGATTACTCTCTTTTTATTTCTTTATCAACTGACAAAATCTTTACTCTATTTCTCTCCAAGATTTTGTAGACTCCCGACATTCACTCTTGCCTGTTTAGTGTTTCCGCTTTCATCCGTATACTCAACGCTGTAGTAGTACTGCCTTTCCCTGCCTTCTCCTTCAGACTGGATATTTCTATCCGTAAAATGAATCTCCTTTATTTCCGGATAATTCTCTTTCAGGAAGCGGATGATCTCTCCCATGTTATGATTACAGATTTCCTTATTTTTCGGAAGGTTAAATTGATTTACATTTCCGCTCACTATAAAGTTAAAGGTTTCCAAGCTGGTACCCTTTAAGGGGATGAGATATTTTTTCGGCTTTCTGGTAACCTCGTCGAATCCTTGCCAAACCAGGTAGGCAAGCTTTTCTCCGCTTTCGAACTTTTTAAAGCGGATAGCAAAAGGACTTCCGCCCGCCATAACGCCGTCAGAGGATAAAAGACCGCCTAAAACCATATCGTCATCCAAAGAAGGAGAAGGATCAATCTTCTCCCGAATCGTCTTGGCAATCTTCGCCAGAATCGGATTACTGCTTGCGTTGCCGGAGAGGTCCAAGTAATAAGCTCTTCCGTCTTTTACTTCATAAAACTTATCGTTATCCAGATTTATAGAAACCGGGATAGGAGGATCCAGTTTCTCATCAAAACAGCGATCGAAGTCCTCTTTCTTATTCGCTTTCTCAAAAGCGAAAAGATCCTCGAATTCCTCTCCTCCCGGAAAATCGCTGTCGGATGCCCTCTCCTCTAAAGGACTATAGTGTGTAAAATCCATATTGCTGCTTGCTATGGAAGGGTCTGTTTCTTCTCCGCCCTCCTCCGTGAGGACGGAATTCCCGGATTCGTTCGCGGGTTCGCCCCAGGTCGGACTGAAGCTCAGGGCAGAGGTGCTTAAAGTAAGCACAAGCAGTAAGGGAATAAAACGTTTCCTTTTCATACATTTTCTCCTTCATATTTTTTTCGCTGAACTTAGATTCACGCATTAAAATATTAAATTAATTGATAAGCAACTATAAATATACTATTAACAGGAGAAAATGTCATGCATAAAATCTATTTATCAAAATTATTTTATTGAATACTTAAAATTATTTATGGAACTATATTCCCATGCTTCTTATGATTACGAAGAAAGGAAGAATCTTAGCGAGGAAAGGAAGAATCTTAGCGAGGAAAAGAAGAATCTTGGCAAGGAAAAGAAAAATCTTAATCGCCTCCGAAGAACCCCATGATTATGATACCGATTACCGCGAGGGCAACGGCAAAGTACTGCTTCTTCGAGAGTCTTTCCTTTAAGAAGATGTGTGCCCAGAGAGCAGAGAATATGCAGTAGCTGGAAATCAGCGGTGCGGAAGCTACGGCATTTGCGGCAAGGGCTATGATGTATGCCGCCTGTCCTGCGGTCTCACTCATGGCACCGAGAAGCTTTGCTCCGTCATAGCTTGGGAAGAACTTTGTCTTCTTCACAAAGATAAGATAGAGCAGTGTGATGATCCCGACTACGAGAAAGGTATATTCATAGGCTACATTTGCGGAATCTTCGGAAAGACGATGCACGAAGATGGAATCCATAAGGGTTCTTTCTGCAGGATTATCCGATATCGGGGACAAAACTACCGCATCCATAAAGGTTCCGAGACCGTCAATGATGCAGTAGGCGATAGAGAAGAAGATAGCCAGGAAGCTGTTCATATGCTTCATGCCGGGTTCTTCCCCGGATTCCTTCAGCTCCGCTTCTTCCTTCTGCTTCTGAAAATAGGAAAGAAGAACAATCGCAACAATAACGAGAACCGTCGCGACAAGTTGCGGAAAGCTGAGGGTTTGCTTTAAGAAAAGAAAAGACAGAAAGGCCGCCACCGCTCCGGATGTATTACAAATCGGAGAGGTGATGGAAAGCTCTATATAGCGAAGTCCGATGTAGCCCAGGAGCATCGAGAAGATATAGAGGAAAGATACGGGAAGATAAACTAAAACCGTCTGGAGATTAAACGTTACTCCATTTACAAGAACTTGATATGTTGCATGAGAGCCCATCACGAGTCCTACAGCAACAATCATCTTTAGATGGCTGTTTTTATCTTTCTGCGGAGAACCGAGCTTAGAAAAAAAGTCGGAACCGGACCAGAAAAAGACAGCAACCAAGGAAAGAATAAACCACATAATAACCCTTTCTGATAATCATGAATAGAATTGCAACAAATTGATTCTCTATAGTGCACGATAAGATAAAGCATTCGGAATGTGAACTGTCTTGCAAAGTAAAAACAATTGTAAGACTTTCAAAAAAGACCGAAAAATTAATACAAAATTAAACGTTCCATAAAAAATCACGCATAATATAGCAAAATTATTTATATTTGACAAGCGAGATATTGGGGAAAGAAAATTAAGCCATAAAAATGCTCGGTCGTTTTAGGCCGAGCATTTGTTCTAAAGAGTATTTCCTGTTTTACTTTTTTTCTTGTCCTGTAAAGCCCAAAAGGCTAAAGCGATTGCGCTTAAAGCGGAGAAGTAGAGTGGGAATGCATGAGTCTCATCCATTGTCTTAACATGACCCCTTCCTTTTCTTTCGGCACCGAGAACTTCCGGAATCGGTTTTGTTTCTTCGGAGCGCATCTCTCTGGACTCTCCTAAAACCTCCGGATTTACAGAAGAAGGTGTGCTTTCTCTATCGCCGGAAAGAACTACAGGTGTTCTATTCTCTCCCGAATCCGGTGTACGAGAGCCCCCGTTACTGCCTGAGCCGCCGCCTGCATTTTCGCTTCCCGGATTACTTGGGGTAGCAGGATTTTCAGGCTTTGCAGGTTCTTCCGGATTTACGGGTTTTTCAGGTTCTGTCGGTTCGTCTGTTCCCTTACAACCGTTAAAACAGGAATAATTATAGCTTAAGTTGTATACGGGCTCTTTATGTCCGGGTCTTGTGTCTTCGCAACCTGCGTTTCTTAAAATCTCGACATGTACTTCTTTTTGGGTACCGTCATGGAGATTTAGTGTCACAACAGCCCTGCCCCAAACAGTGGTATCAGCTATTCTTTCAATGGATTGGAAAGCTTCCCCATAGCGTTCTCGGAACAGCTTTTCTAACTCTTCTTTTGGTTCATCCATTAATTGATTGGATTGAACATCGTGCCCCTTTAAGTAGAAGGGTTTCGCATAATCATCTCTTAATCCGAGGAATCCATTATCCTTTAAGTTAATTTTTAGAGTACGGATGAGAGTTCCATCCTCAGCCAAAACAGGGTAGCGGATTTCTTTTTTGTAATATACCTTATTCACGCCCACAATATCCGGATTCCCAAGCACTTCACCACTCTTTAACTTAGTTCTAAGATAGGATTCTAAAGTGACGGCATTCGAGTCGTTTTCGCTTGGGATATAAATGTATTCTTTATCTTTAGAAAGTGCATATTTTCCCAAATCGTCCTTATCTACAGGAAATAAAGCAGTAAGCTTTAATTCCCTGGAATAGTAAATAGGAAGAGTTATAGTATAGTATTTTGGATCCTCCTGTACTTTCGTATCCTCTGTTGTGACTTCGAGCTCAATTCCGTGTTCTCTATCCAACTCTTCATCGGTATATAGATTGGAATAGGGATAGGGAACATCGTAAGGAACCAATTCGGGATTCACCTTGACGGAGAGAACTCTGGTAAGGGCATTGTTCTTTATACGATCAAATTTCTTCTCCAACAGGGTAACTTCTTCATCCGTAAGATGTTGATTATCCTTAAAGCGTCCTTCCGGAAATTCTAACTTGAGAGCGGCTTCAATCATTGAACGGGTAGCATCACTTTTACGGATAAAATTCCTATGATCCCCTACGTAAACTTTATTCTGTTTTTTATTGCCATCCGTATCCGTATATTCTACGGGATAGTAATATTCTTTGACTCCATTTATTACATCGGATTGTATACGACGATTTGTAAAGCGAACATCAGTAACTCCGGGATAATTTTCCTTAATAAAGCGGATAATGGTTTGCATATTGCCTTTGCAAATTTCTTTATCTCTTGGCAGATTAAAACTATCCATATGGCCTATAACGGAAAAGTGAAAGTTGTCCAGTTCACGCCCTTTTACAGGAATCAAATAATAATCTGTAGAACCATCATCCTTATATTTAGGGAAAATGGAATAGGCAAATTTTTCTCCGTTTTCAAACACGGTAAAGTAGATTGTTGGTTCTGACATCCCCATGCCAACATCAATTAAAGATCCTTGAATATAATTAATAAGATCAGCGGGATCATCCACGAGATCATTTGCGATGCCTGCGTCTTTAATGGCATTCGCGATTAACAGTATGCTGGGATTACCTTCGGGTAATCCCACTGCCGGATTAAACGGATTCTTATCAGAATAATACATGGTAAAATCAAGGTAATCCGGAACTTCAACCGTTTTTAAAACGCGTTTAAATTGGCGTAAAAATTGTGCTTTATTGGTAATGCTAAAGTCAGGGTATCCCGACGGTTCTTCCTCTATATTGCTGCTGCTTGCCGGAATCGAAATGGAGTTGTCTTCAGATCCACTATCTTCCATAAGAGTTAAGTCTGCATATGCTTCTTCATTCCCTGTAGTAAGAATGTTTTCAGCTATTCTGTCACCCTCTACGTTTGAGGAGTTTTCGTTTTCGCCCTCATTCTCTATAGCAGAGAAGTCTTCACTTTCGGAAGAATCCTCTTCCATGCCTGCTATCGGCTCTCCCCAGGTGGGAGCAGTGTAAGCCCAGACAGAGCAAGTTAATGCGGCTGTCATAATAAGGGGAATCAAACGTTTTCCTTTTCATAAATACTCTCCTTGTTTAAAAATATTAAATTATTTTTTAAATTTAATAAAAATCTTGCATACTATAGCATGCAAGATTCTACATTGACAAGTATTTGGAAAAGAATTATATCGTTTCCCCTCAACTTAAAGCATAGTAATTTTAGGGGCTGTAAAAAATCAAAATAATTTTCTAAGCAATATAGGTCTGAACTTGGGGCACACTCTCGCTAGCTTCGCCACGTAGCGGATACTAAGCGAAAAACAGCGCTTCTCTTGTTTTTCGCAAGTACCGACGGGCTCAGACTACCCCCGCATTCAGACCTATATTGCAAAGAACCCCTTTATTATTTTGATTTTTTACAGCCCCTATCGTCAATATAGCGTAGGGATTTTCTCCTTCAGGATTTTTTGCAACGAGGGGGAAAAATGGAGCATCGGAAATAAGGCAAGATAGTTTCTCGAAATCCGAAGTCTTAAAGAATCCGACTGCAT